>Ga0065714_10064444_pt1 | contig 94227 bp, 96 predicted proteins | sample MisRhiReplicate2_FD_59101 | JGI IMG/M metagenome (GOLD analysis project Ga0065714, IMG submission 59101) | Miscanthus rhizosphere microbial communities from Kellogg Biological Station, MSU, sample Rhizosphere Soil Replicate 2: eDNA_1 v2... | ecosystem: Host-associated > Plants > Roots >...
ATGAACGCCGGTGAGCGCAGATCAAAAATCTGCGCTCACCGGCGTTCATCTGCGGCTTATTTCTGGTAGACTGTCGGCACTGTCAACCGACTTTGAAGAATGAAGCCGCGAGTATACATCGAGACTTTTGGCTGCCAGATGAATGTCGCTGATTCAGAGCGCGCGGCGACGGGTTTGCGAGCCTCCGGTTACGACCTGTGTCAATCGATTGACGACGCAGACGTGGTATTGCTCAACACGTGTTCCGTCCGCGAAAAGGCAGAGCGAAAGGTTTACACGCGCATCGGTGAAGTTCGTGCTGCTCGACCCGGCAAACAAGATCTCCTGGTCGGAGTAATGGGCTGTGTGGCCCAACTTGAAGGCGAAGCAGTTTTCGATCACGCATCATCTGTGAACCTCGTGATCGGAACACGCGCTACGGATCGCATTTCGTCGTTAATAGAACGTGCGCGCGACGGCGAGCGAAGAGTTCTGGATCTGGGCGAACGTGGCGATCACGACTCGTGGGACGTTTCCCCAGTCGAGCGACACTCACCGCACGTTGCTTTTATTCCAATCATCGAAGGCTGTAACAAGTTTTGCTCGTTCTGCATTGTGCCTTACTCGCGCGGGCGAGAACGCAGCCGTCCGGCAAGTGAGATCGTTGCCGAAGCAAAAAAACTCCAGGCACTCGGCTACAAAGAGATTCACCTTATCGGGCAGAACGTGAACAGCTACAGGCCGCGCGTGGAAGACGGCCTCGAGGGATTTCCAGGGGCGACGCCATTCTGCCGCCTGCTGCGCGCGGTCGCGGCCACCGGCCTGCCGCGCATCAAGTTTACGACCTCTTTCCCGCGTGATTTTCATCCCGACATCGTCGCAGCTATCGAAGAAAATCCGAACCTCTGCGACTGGATTCATCTGCCGGTGCAGTCAGGCAGCGATCGCATTCTTAAACTGATGCGTCGAGGCCACAAACGAAGCGACTATCTCGAACGTATCCACCGCGTAAAAAACTCGAGCAGGCGCCTGGCTCTGACGAGCGATATCATTGTCGGCTTTCCGGGTGAGACTGACGAAGACTTCCGGCAGACGCTCGAACTGGTTAAAGAGTGCGAGTACCATAGTCTTTATATTTTTAAGTACTCGCGACGCGAGGGGACTCCCGCGGCGGGTTTTTATGATAACGTGCCCGAGACAGAAAAGACTGTGCGGTTTCTGGAGCTCGAAAAGGTGCAGCGTGCAGCGCAGGAAAAGATTTACGATGCGTATGTCGGTCGAACGCTTAGTGTGCTCGCAGAGCGACAGAGTTCGCGCTCAGAAAACGATCTGACGGGACATTCCACCTGTCATAAGGTGGTGAACTTTTCCGGCGGCCGCAATCTTGAAGGTGAAATAGTTGATGTGCTCATCACGGCAGCAAAGACAAATAGCCTGTATGGAACTTTGGTCAATGGCTCAGCAGTAGGGTAAGGGGTACCTGCGTATGGAAATCGAAGTTAAGATCCGGGCGTTAATGATGGATCCCAACAGCGGAACTCCAATTATTATTTTAAAAGACGTTCAGAGTGATACGATGCTGCCGATCTGGGTCGGCGCGTACGAAGCGAATGCCATCGCGCTCGAGATCGAAAAGATCGCGCCGCCCAGACCGATGACTCACGATCTGCTGCGAAACCTGATCGTGCAGTTGGGTGTGCAGGTGGATCGAGTGGTCGTGACGAGCCTGCGCGACAATACTTTTTTTGCCGTGATCGAAATGCGCAACAGCGAAGGAGACCGGATGATACTCGACTCGCGGCCCTCCGATGCGATCGCGCTGGCGCTCCGGGCTGATTGTCCAATCTACGTCGATATGGAAGTGATCAAAGCGTCGCGAAATACCTTGCCGACTGAAGAGAGTGAAGAGTCCGAGATGAGTTCGGGTGAAGAGGAATGGCCCGACGTTATCGGCGAGGCTGGAGACTTACCGATGTAAGGTTTTCTCTGCGAGCCTCTGCGTACCTTTGCGTCCTCTGCGGTTAAACTATCCTGAAGCACTTTACCGCAGAGGTCACAGAGATACGCAGAGACTCGCAGAGCGCAGAGTGAACCTATGGAGCGCTAGTTTGCCACTGTGCAGCGAATGGTAATCGCCATCGCCAACCAAAAAGGTGGGGTAGGGAAGACCACTACCGCCATCAATCTCGCCGCCGCCTTTGCCCGTAAAGGAAAACGCGTCCTCCTTCTCGATCTCGATCCCCAGGCCAACAGCTCGATCTCCTTTTTAGATCCGCTGACCGTCGAGCGGTCCATCTACGAATTGATGATGGATGGCCAGGCGCCTGTCGAGGAGTCTGTTTACGCAACACCAGTCGAGAACCTGTCTGTCGTTCCGGCGCGAATCAATCTGGCAAAACTCGAATCGAAGTTAGTCGGCGATTTCGACGCGCCTTTCCGGCTTAAAGATCGTCTCGAGCCTTTCCGGCAACATTACGAAGTCATCGTTATCGACACGCCGCCGACCCTCGGTCTGATCACTGTGAATGCCCTCGTCGCTGCCACCCACGTGTTGATTCCCATTCAATCGTCGTACTTCGCTCTCGAAGGCACCGACGATCTGCTGGAGACGATTGAGAAAGTCAAAGCGCGTCCGAATCCGAATCTCGAGCTGCTCGGAGTGCTGGTGACTTTGCATGACAAGCGAACCACGCTCGCGCGCGAAGTATACGAACAGATTCGCAACGTGTTTGGTCCAAAGCTGTTCGATACAGTGATCACGAAGAGCGTCAGGCTGGAAGAGTCGCCCGCCTACAAGGAGTCGATCTTTAGTTTTGCTCCCAATTCATCCGGAGCAATTGAATACGGAAAACTTTGCGAAGAGGTAATCAGCCGTGTCTAAGAGGGGACTGCCAACCGGACTCCAAATGCGCCACGACGCGCATTACGTCGAAGAACTGTCACAACACCGGCCGGCGCAGGTCGGCAGAATGATAGCCGTGGACAAACTGGATCCTAATCCGGAACAGCCACGCGTGGAGTTCGGCGACCTCACAGAACTAACAGCATCGATTGCTGAAAAGGGCGTGCTCGAACCATTGCTCGTCAAACCGAATCGTCTGACCGGGCGCTGGATGATCATCGCCGGCGAGCGTCGCTGGCGCTCGGCGCAGAAAGCCGGGCTCAAGGAAGTGCCGTGCGTTGAGATGGAAGTTGATGACGGCACAGTGGCCGAGATCGCGCTGATTGAAAACATGCAGCGCAAGGATCTGACCGTGTGGGAAGAGGCCGACGGCTTGCTGGCGCTATGCGAGCGTTTTGGTTACACGCACGACGATGTTGCGCGCAAGGTTGGTAAAAGTAGGACCACTGTGACTGAGGCACTCGCGATCGCAAAGATCCCCGAGGACGTGAGGGAAGTCTGCCGTGCGGCGGACATTAACGCGAAGTCGTCATTACTTCAGATCGTGCGCCAGCCGGACGACGATTCGATGAGACGTTTTGCGAAAGAGATTGCGTCGCGGGGTTTGAATCGGAACGATGCGAGGGAAGTGCGACGTCAGGAGATGGGACCTCGCGTAGTGCCTGATAATAAGCCTTACACTTTTAAATATGCTTCACCGGACAAGGACTTCAATATTGAAGTGAAGTTTCGCGCAGCTCAGGTGAGCGATGCCGAAGTTGCTCTCATCCTTAGATCTGTCGCAGACGAAATCGACGACGAACCTGCAGTGTAAATCAACCACAAAGACACTAAGACACAAAATTTTAAAGGCAAACTTAGTGTCTTTGTGGTTTGAGTTTTATTTGGACGCTACAGTTTTCTTTTTCTCCGCGGCAGCACGCTTCTGTAGCGACTTCGCCCAACGCTCGAACGTTGGTTGGAGTGGCTTAAAGAGGCGTGCCCTGAAACTGTGCTTCTTCTCGTTCCATGCCTTCAACTGTTTCTCTGTATACATCCGCACCGCCGGCTCGAGTTGAGTTTTCTTAAGCGAGTGTTTCAACGTCAGGTGATAGTGTTGGCCCACTAACGAAAACACCAGCGCCACCAAATTGCTCTTGAAAGAAAGCCGGGGAATGATTTTCTTGTGGAACGGTTTATCAGACGGCAACAGGACGTTAACCGCGATCTCGAGCCAGGCGCCTTTCGGTCCTTGCCGTGGGTGATAAAGTCCCGGCAATTCAGTTGCCTGAAGCGCGCCTTTAATGCGTGGATCGGTGATAAACGGCACTAGCCTGATGCGCTCGATGCCGCGCGTGTGTTCACGAGGCAAACTATCGAAAGCATTCTCGATTTGCTCCAAAGCACCTTTTGGTAGCGTGCCCTCATACTGGTTTTCAATGCGTATAGCCACAGTGATCGCTTTCTAAAACATAGTTCGTATTCGGAGTGAGTCACTTTAGGGGGAAGGTGGCGGGTCGGTCAAGTGAGGCTGAATTTATTCTCTTCCGATAATAATAAGTCTGATTCATCGACTAACTCAGCCGCGGTATGGAATAATTCACGGCCTATGGAAATGGCCCAGTTGGAATACTTTTCGAGAGTCGTTCAGGAAAAGAGTTTCTCAAAGGCTGCCGACAAAGTCTTTCGTACGCAGCCGGCTGTGAGCATCGCGATCCGGCGGCTTGAGGAAGAGATCGGTTTGCCACTGCTTGATAGAACGCAGAAGACTCCCGTGCTCACTGAAGTAGGCCAGGTGGTTTATGACTACGCGCAGCGAATCCTCGGTTTGCGCGATCAGGTAGGACAGGCGATTGCAGAGATGCAGAGTCTGAAGCGGGGCCGCATTCGTGTAGGCGCGAATGAGAGTACGTCGCTGTATCTCTTGCCGGAATTGATTCTGAAGTATCGCGAGCAGCATCCCGACGTGAAGGTAGAGATCTTTCGCCACGTGTCGAGCCGTTTGCCGCGAGAGGTGTTGGAACGCAGCGTCGATTTCGCGTTGATGGCTTCGGAGCCGGCCGACCGGGACATCGAAGCATTTCCGGTGCTGAAAGACGACCTTATTTTAATACTGAGTCCCAAGCACCCGTTTGCGGGGCGTCCTTCAGTGAAGATCAAGGATTTGGGAACAGAATCGTTTATCGCTCACAACGTTAAGTCAGGATCACGCGTGAAAGTGATTGAAGCGTTCGCCAGGCAACACACGCCCTTAAACATCACGCTCGAGCTGGCGACGATTGAAACTATTAAGCGCTTCGTGCAGAAACGCGTTGGACTGGCATTCGTCCCGCGGATGTGTGTACGAGAGGAATTGGAGCGAGGCGTTTTAGTGACCGTGCCGGTCCGCGGTCTGACCCACAACCGAACCCTCTGGGCCGCGCACCGTCGCGGCGCAAACTTCTCACCCGCAGCAGCAGCATTCTTAAAGATCCTTCGCATGCGAGCCGAAGCTGGTTCTTAATTCGACTAAAAAAATTTCTTTAGCACGTGCGCCTTTTTCAAAGTGTTTCTCGCTATTGATAGTGAGGAGGAAAGGACGCTTACACAGACGAAGGCGTCCACAGAACGAAAATGACTTACGAGATACTGCTCTCAATCATACTTATTTTAGGTGGCGCGCAAAGCCCAAGCGGCGACTTCAACGACAGCACTGCCGTCAGCCAGCCTGTGGCAACATCGACCTCGAGCACTACCCCTGTGCAGCAGAAAAAGGGAAGCTTCGACGCAAAGTAAGAGCAGCCATAAACAATTTGAGCTGAACCGGGAAGCCTTATTAAGCTTCCCGGTTTGGCATTTCTGGCATCTCACCAATTAGTCAAGCGCGTCTGATAATACATATTATGTAACCTCCGGCTTTGCCTTTTTAATGTGAGTTTCCATTTTAATGCGTGAGTTTCAGTAAAAATCATTTGACTGAGGAAAAACCGATGGTCGCTTATTTCGAGGATTTCTGGAAGAACAAGATGGATGAGTTGAAACACCGTGGCGATCCGGTGCCTCCGGTGCATTTTCATCTAACTGGAGAAAAGCAATGGGATTGCCTCATTGAGTTGAGTAGGTATGAAATTAACGTGACGTATGGCGAAAACGGATGTGCAAGAATCAGGCTCACTGCACCCAATCACGAACCCACTCAGACTTGATAAAGCTTAGAAGATGGTCATAGGCGACATTCGCAACGGCTTTGGCCTGGTCAACCGAATCTCCGAAACCCCAAACGTCATAGTCCATACTCCAGCCAACGGCTACCTTCCCACCATTAAAGCCGGTTCGCTTCAACTCCACGGCAATTTTCAGATCATCAGGAAGCGTAGCGTCGTAAAGCTGAACCCCAAGCATGTGGTAAAAGCTGTAGTAAGGTTCTACGTGATCTCTTAGGTCCGGCATGACAAAGCAAAAGTTAATATACGATAAAACAACTAAGCGACTCTGCGGATCGTTCTCACGCCAAATTCCACAGCCGAGAGTGCGTAGACCATTAAAGCCGTTGATTGTTTTGATTGCTGCTTTCAGTTCCGGCCAGTCCTTAACTTCCGGTAAGTCATCAATCTGTTCCGGGTGGGCCTTCGAGTCGATGTAGTCGTGACTATTGGAATCGTTCGGTCTCTGATAGGGCACCGACATGCCAGAATGATTTACCGTCAATGGCAGTTTGAAGTTTTTCATTGAAGAGGCTTTGTGGGAAGTCTCTCACGAGTCGGGCTTTTCGTACAGACGTGAATGGATAATGATGCCGGGCGCGGTGGCTCAGCACTTCTTTACAGTCTTCTTCTCAAGCCGCAGCGTTATGCGATCATCTACAATCTTATTCAATGTGACCTTTGCAAGCTTGGAATACATAAGCAACACTTCCAGTGGCGGCTCGCTTTTGTCGCGTTCGTACAGCGAGACTTGGCGGGAAGTCGTATCGTATCGAAGCCACTTTGCCATTTCCCCTTGAGTCAAGCCAAGCGCCTCACGGATCTGCAATAGCTTTACTGCCATTCGTTTTGGTCTGCGTCGTGGGTGGCCCATGCTAGTGAGAACAGGCGAAGAGTTAAAGGGCGTCGCCTGCCCCCTCACAGACGGCGACGCCCGGCCTCACACTACTGGGCGTGTGTGAGGATCGCGCAAAGCTCTTTCACATTAAGAACTCCGGCGACGTTTGGGTTTATATCTGCCGTTACCAGCGCCAAGCAAGACAGGGTTGATAGTGGTCAGATCCGGCGAGATACAAATAAATTTTTATAGACCAGCAAGGCAGACTCCACCCTGGCTGCCGTGTGGCAGTCGCACAACCGAGAAGTGAGATCGGTTAGCTAACTATCAGAGTAGCGAGTGAGAGCAAGACGGTTGTTAAGACGCTCGCTTCGCCTTCACTCGATCCGGTTGCGCCATCTGTCGGCATGTTTCCGGCAGACTCAGAGTCATTCGTAGGAACCTCACCTGTTACCGCCGCTGTTGGACTAGGACTGCAAGTCGGGATCTCTCCCGCGAGTGCCGAGACAGATAGAGCGCACGTCAAAATGAGCGTTGCAAGTATTCGTTTCATTGTGGTTACTCCCGTTTGAGGCTAAGGTAATACAAACTTTTTTGTATCGAAACGAATAACCATAACGCAAGGGGTATTGCAAGTGCTTGGCTGACAAACTAATATCCGCGTTGCAGTTCACTTTCCTCCCGTTCACTCGAAAGGCTTGATTCAGTCCAATGAGGACTCTGGCGAAGCTGGACACCTCGCACCTTTCCGCCAATGCAAGGGCATTGCTTCTGTGTGAACGCGCCTTTGAACTGAAAGACAGAGGCGAGTTTGACGCAGCCCGCGAAGTCTTGCGCCCACTCTGGAAGCAGTTAGGTGAGAGACCCAACACCGAAGGACTCAATCCGGCAACGACCGCCGAAGTGTTGCTTTGTGCTGGCGTCGTGACTAGCTGGATTGGCGGCCAGAATCAGATTAAAGAAGCAGATGAGTGGGCCAGAGATTTGCTTACCGAAAGTATGCGACTCTTTGAAGCCGAGAAAGACGCGAAGAAAGTCGCGCAAGTGCAAACGGAGATCGCGTACTGCTACCGCCGAGCGGGTGCATTAGATGAAGCGTGGATTTGGTTTAATGATGCACTGCAAAAATTGATTATCGAAGGGAATGCGCGGGCCAACGCTCTGTTGGGCTTGTCAGTCGTGGAATGGTCACTCACACGATATGACGAAGCGTTTAAGATTCTCACCGATAACGCCAAGCTGTTTCGGAGAATCAATAGCCACAGTCTGAAAGGTTTCTACCACAATCAGCTTGCGATGGTGCTGCGTAGTGTCGCTCCGTCACATAACCGAGAGACGTATTACAAGCGAGCGTTACGTGAATACGAAGCAGCAGAGCTTGAGTTTAAGCTGGCCCGTAATACTCTGTTTCGTGCTGATGTAAACAACAATCGCGGATTTCTACTTTACAAACTCTCACGCTTTCGCCAAGCACATCAGTATCTAAATGAAGCGCGGCGGCTGGCCCTAGTCGTTCGGAATAAAGTTGTAGTCGCGCAAATAGATGACACTCGTGCTCAGTTGTTCATTGCCGAAAAGAAATATACCGAAGCCGAAACCGTGGCCCGCGTTGCCGCCGCGAGTTTGCGAAAGAGCGGACACCTGGCTTTGTTAATCGACACCCTGATTACTCACGGCATTGCACTAGCCCGACTCGGCAAAAGAGAAAAAGCGGAATTCAATTTTCGGGAAAGCATCGAAATCGCGCATCATATCGGCGTATTGAGTAAAGCCGGAATCGCAGCACTGACGTTGATTGAAGAAATAGACCAGCTTACGCCGGAAGTGTTGGCCCATACTTATCAGCAAGCGGCTGAGTGGCTGTCGAATTGTCAGAGCGAAGCACTATTGTTGCGATTCAGAAATGTCGGAGCGAAGCTAGCTTCGGAGCTATTACGTGAAAAAGAGTCTAAGGATGCGCCCACTCTTTTCAACGTGCCGATAGACTTAACAAATGAAGTGCTGATGTTTGAGCGCGAGTTGATACGTCAGGCGCTCGCCAAAGTCGAGAGCGGGCGCGTAGTTGATGCGGCAAAGTGGTTGAAGATTAGTTATCAAAGACTCGTGCATCGGATAAGAACGAAACACCCCGAATTGATTAAAGCGCGGAGTCCCGTTCTTCGTAGACGGCGAAAGACAGGCGACCGCAGAAAATAGTAAAATTCCTTTCACAATTTCGGCTCGCCTTACTCACGTCTAGCTAACGAGAGGAAAGGTTGCGAATCCTGACGCGACGGGCGAGCCGATCACCCATTCGGGAATACGGCTCATAGGAAAGCCGGATGAAGAAGCCAACCTTAGCGCAAGTTATCAAACTTGCCGTACAACTCTCGCCCGAAGATCGTCAAGAACTCTTTCTCTTTATCGCACAACTTCCTGACAGTGCTATTAAAACTAGCGTTCAGGCATTGCTACCTCTATCGCCCGCTGAAAAGAAAAAGTTTAACGAAGCAGCAAAAACAGATCGGTTATACCTACTCGCCAGCAACGACCGTAAAGTCGTTAAAGTTTTTCAAAGAGGGCGTTTGATTTTTCAGGTGTCTTTTGATCCTGAAAACTTTGTCCGCAGCAGAATGGAGATCCGTTCATGGAAAGATTCGCAGGATACAGCCTGGATCAATGCTGAAACGCAACGCGCACTTGATCTCATGGACAGAACGGACGTGACGCAAGCCGAGTTAGAAGATCGTAATAGGCAGATAATGCGTGAACTATTTGAGAAACAGGCAATCGAGCTTGCGGGCGACATTGCAAAAATGCTGCCGACGCTGGCGCTCATGCTCAGTCAGGCCGGAGTCTTAATTGCAGACTTTGGCAATCGCAATCGTGGGGCGGCATTACGCGGCCATCGCAAGCACACTCTGGAAGAAGCGATAAAACTACTTGACCCAGAGTGGAAGCAAATCAAGCACTGGCTGAGTTTGCAAACGGGTGGAAGGATCAACGTTAGGCACATCTGGACCAAAACAGACTACCTCTGCTTGCAGAAACATCACGAGCGATTAAAGCCTATTTGGAGAGAAGCCAAACGGATCGCAAGGGAAGCTCGGAAGTCTAAAGAAGTAACAAGACAGCAAACGTGGAAAGAACAAGTAACCGCAGCCTATCGTGCTGAAAACTTACCGGATGATTTGATAGACCACGCTGCGCCTCCTAAGGAATGGCCGCCTTCAGATCTCGCGTTGGTTCACGCGGGGCGAATCTGTGTGCCTCAAGTTTCGCCGCCTTATTCACTAAAGAAACTGAAAGAGAAACTAAGACTCGCCAAGCAAAGTTAAGAACTTCCCTCGAATCGTTTAAAAACAGATCCCTTTCATACACCCCTTATGAACTGCCCCGGTTTTTCAATTAAACAGGGACAGTGCTCACAGGAGTGTGAACGGTACTCGATCCGTGCTTATTTCAGACTCTCTTAAAATAAGATGTGCGGGTATCTACCGGAACTTTTTAGATTGGAGTAAGTTGCGGGGCATGACGAAGCCCGCGACAATTAGAAACCTTGCAGGGTTGTTGTCGCGGGCCTAAGTACGCTCGCGTAGCTCAGTGGATAGAGCGCCGTGTTCCCAACGCGAAGGTCGCAGGTTCGAGTCCTGCCGCGAGCACCAGCATTCTAACCGCTCTTTCTTTGTTTGGCTAGTTTGTATTGTCTAGGTTTGTTCCAGTAGGGACTTTTGCACTTGGGGCACCATGTAGGCTCGCCTTCGCCTTTTGGCGGCCACTCATGCCCACAACGCTCGCATTTCCAGTACCAAACGATCTTCTTTACCCTTGCCATGCGCCGGATTGTAGCGCGAAAGATATATGACAGCAAGTAATATATTCACTTGATTCTCAGTGTTATTTCGAGTAATATATTGGCGCACTAAAAAGGCTCTGCCAGTTGCTTGTAACAACCGACAGAGCCGTTGAAAATCAAACGCGATTGCTCACGCTGATTCTCGGCAAAGACATTGTGAGCCATCGCCTAACCAAAAGGCAAGCACACAATGACTGCGACAACCCGCCGCCAAGTTAAAGCTATTCAGATCGCCACGCACAACACGCTGCTTCACAGCGGCAGAGTTTGGATCGTCCCCTCACAATCCGGCTCAGGGAACTATCGAGTTTATGACGATCCTGAAACTCCGTTTTGCACCTGTCCCGACTTTGAGCGTCATCATGCCCGGTGCAAGCACATTTACGCGGTTGAATACTATCAACTCCGCGAACGGTTGATCGCTGGAAAAGGAAATCGAAAATGAGCACTCAAATCACAGAACGCGAAATTAAAGCCTTACAGATTGCCGCTACGGCCCAACTCAAACGCAAAGGCAAAGTGTGGCTAGTGCCATCACAAGCGGGCCACGGTGAATACGAAGTCCGTCCCGATCCCCAGGCACCGCGTTGCACCTGTCCCGATTATGAATTCCGCAACACACGATGCAAACATATTGTTGCTGTGGAGTACGTGTTAATGCGCGAGCAGAAGCCGGATGGGAGTACGGTTGTTACTGAGACGGTGAAGGTCACGCGACAGACCTACTCGCAGAACTGGCCCGCATACAATGCCGCGCAGACTCACGAGAAATCAGAACTGCAAGCGTTACTCTATGAGCTTTGCAAAAACCTTCCTGAGCCTATACCGCACAAAGGCAAAGGCAGACCGCCGCTCTGTATGTCCGACATCATCTTTTCAAGTGTGACGAAGATCTACAGCACGATCTCTGGTCGTCGCTATCAAACCGATCTGCGCGAGGCGAAAGCGCGTGGCTATCTCGCGCACTTGCCGCATTACAATAGTGTGTTCAAGTATCTTGAATCGGAAGCGTTGGCACCGTACCTGTATGAGTTGATCAAGCTCAGTGCAATGCCGCTCAAGTCAATTGAATCAGACTTCGCCGTGGATAGCTCAGGTTTCAGTACCGGACAATTCATGCGCTGGTTAGATGTTAAGTATGGAACGAAAGAAGATCGTCGCCAGTGGCTCAAACTGCATTTGATGTGCGGAGTGAAAACCAATATCGTGACAAGCGTAGAAGTGAGCGATGGCTACGCGCACGATTATCCTTACTTCAAACCGTTAGTAGAGCAGACTGCCAAGGCCGGATTTAAGATGAAAGAGATCTCGGCAGACAAAGGCTATCTCGGCGCAACCAACATGCTCGCCAGTTTGCAGCAAGGTGCCATCCCATACATTCCATTCAAATCGAACTCAGTGCCTGATTCTCGCGGGAGCTATGGCCCTAAATCGGAACTGTGGACGCGCATGTATCATTTCTACAGCTTGAACCGCGCAGAGTTTCTACAGCACTATCACAAGCGTTCAAACGTGGAGACGACCTTCCACATGATCAAGAGTAAGTTTGGTCAACGGCTACGGAGTCGCACACTCACGGCGCAAATCAATGAGGCACTCTGCAAGGTACTCTGTCATAATCTGTGCGTGGTGATTCAGTCTGTCCACGAACTTGGAATAGAGGCAACTTTTACCGTAGACGCCGCATGAGACGCACGGATGCAACCTGAGACAACAAATCAGAAGCCGATATGGCCGGAGCGGTTCTACAACAGATTTGGCTGTCTCGGTTGCTTAGTAGTGATTTTCATACTTCTGCTTGTGCTAGGCGCAATCGGCAATGCGCTCCGTGATGAAAGGTGCTACTGGCACGGAGAGTTAGTGCCTTGCGAGACTCTTGAAATCCTCAAAGACTCTGACGAGATCCGAAAGCAGCAACAAAAACAACGGCGATGATTTTTAAGGCAGGATCGATAGTTTCCATTTTATTCGGCATTAAAAAGGCAAAGCCGTAACCTCCGGCTTTGCCTCAATAACGTCGGCTGCCTCAAAAAGCATTCTGACCGATGGTGGCGGCCAGAGTGTGTTGCTAAAGCAATAGGTCATTCTTGACCAAGTATTCGCGCCCTTTCTGCGTGAGAAAGTACGTCGTCGGTGCCCCGGCAACGAAAGACGTTGCATGCGTGATATAGCCATCGCGTTCTAAGTTTCCTAAATGGTACTCGACGCGCGTAAGCTTTTCGCCTACATAGTCGGACAGCGCACTGGCGTGGTGCTCGTAATTGGGAGCGCCGAGATATTGAAGGATTTTTATCTCAATAGCGTGTAGTTCGGAGTCTTTATGTGTGAGTTGATCGATCTGCTCTTTCATCTTTGCGATCTCCGCATTCGCCTTGCGAAGATCGTCTTTGAGAATTGCATTCTCCGTGTCTGCGGCAGCGTACTTGGCCTCTATGCTGGCTATCTTCTCTTTAAGTACGGCGGCTTGAGGTATCTCTTTGAGAATGTCAGTCAAAAGGCCCATAAGGAAGTTTCTTTCAAATCTTTTTAGGCCACGTTTTGACAGCAAGCTTGGCGAGCTTTTGTTGACGGTGTTCGATTTCCGCAACTCCCCATTGCGTGAACAGCGCAACCTCACTAGTTAGGATAAACGGCGAGTCGAGAAGAATGGGCTTCTTGACATCGAAGGCGCTATTTCCAATGATCGAGTTATTCCTTGCCTGTAAGATAACCATGTTCCCGATCCGGTTGTGGTTAGCCGCTGCATCTTTTGGATCAACGTTCGGATAATTACCATCAGGATGCTCGGGTAATACGTGCTCTACGTTGACAACGTTTTCATCCTCGGATGGCACAAGCTCCGGTTCAGTTTGGCCCTTACGCTGCATTTCTAATGCTCTCAGATAGTAGCGAGCAAGAAACCCTTTTGAGACTCTTGCTTCCGCAAAGGCCGTTTCAAACAGAGCGTCTGACGGAATTATGTCGGATAGGAGAGACGTTAACTGCGCTGCCGTGGTGATCTTGCCAGTACCGACTTGAAAAGCCGCGACTGAGTAGTTGCGATCTAACAAACCACCACGACCGCCCACGATCAAAAACCTTACTGACCAAAAGACAAACAAGCGAAAGGCGAGTTGGGCTTCTTTAACAGAAAAATGTTTTGCTACCGCAAACATTAAAGGCCGTATCTGTAAAACGCGTAGATGCGTATTTATCGTGTTGATGTGTTTGCGCGTACTCGTGCCGTACTCATTCCATTTTTTGTGATCTGAGTTGAACAAAGCGGCGTAGTGCGTAGCACTCTCAGCCAGCTCATCTAAGAACTCTAGCGCGCGTGCCTGACTGTTTACGGTGGATTTCACCCTGCTAAAGACTTCGCGCTCTTTGGTTGGGCCGTACTTAGTGATCAACAGATGGTGAATGTAGGTCACAGTCATGTCGCCCTGTCCCAGCGAGTCTAAGACGCCCAGCATTCGCGCCCATCTTTGTTGCCCTTGTGTTCGATCCGAAGGCCCTGCTAAGTATAAAAGGTGGTTCTTCAGTAGGTCGGCCTGTGAAGCCTTTAGACCTCTATCATTCAACGTTTCAAACATTACAAAGGCATTCAGTGTATCGGGCACCCGCAAGATGATCACCGTTGCCCCGTCTTTAATGAAACGCACCCACTCTAGAAGCCTGCTGTTTTGAGCAGACTCGCTTGCGCTGTAAGGCTTTAGGATTGCGGCAACATGAGCCGCTGCCTTTTGAGCCGCGACTTGTATTCGACGGGTGACTCTCTGCTGTTGGCTGGATTTTTCGATCAGGACTATCGGGGCTGGCGGCAACATACTTAGTGAAAAACTCGTTGTCATCAACGTTCATCTTGAGCTTAGGGACGATTGCTGTTGTCTCTAAATCCGTCGTGATTAGATAATCATTCTCAATGGATCTGCCCCGAACCATATCGCCTTTTCGAACGAAATGGTCTCTTATGGCGGCCAACAAAATGCTAGACGTAGCGAGCCGCTGTTGACCGTCTGACACTTCGGGGACTTCACCCTCGCCCCGCGTCAACACAATCGTTCCGAGAAAGTACGTGCCCTTATGGTTGTCGATTGCGTCGGCGAAGTCCGAAAACAACTCATCAACGTGCTCGTCTTCCCATGAGTATTCGCGCTGGTTGATTGGCACGGCGAGGCGATTGTGCGCGAGCACAGACCCGATACCCTTATGCTCAAACCCGATCTCGTCTTTTTGTGACATTAGGCGTGTCTAAGAAACGGAATTGGACGCGCGGCGTTTTCAAGCTCTCTTACGGCAACCTGTCGCAAACGCTCGCGCACCCACGTTGACAAGGGAACGCCCGCCAAGTCTGCGGCATCCCTAAAAGCCTCTTTTTCGCTACTCTCCAGCCGGACTAGCAAAGCTTCGTTTCGTAAGCGTTCAGCTTCTTTTGGCGGCCTTCCCGGCCCTTTTTTCTTTCGGGTTTTCATGCCAATTATTGTATCGACAAAAAACATACGAGTCAACGATTTTAGTTGACCTGTATATTTATCTGATATACAATAATCCTCGTTCGATTGATAAAGCAAAGGCCCTAGTGGCGTTAACCACTAAGGCCCTTTTTGAAAAACAGAAGCGATTGCTCACTCCTGATTCCAAGCAAGGACATTGTGAGCCAATCGCCTAACGAAAGGCAAGGACACAATGACTGACGGTCAACCCTCTGAACGCGAAATCAAAGCTCTCCAGATAGCCGCTAAATCCAAACTCACCCGCAAGGGAAATGTGTGGCTAGTCCCATCGCAAGCGGGACAAGGCGAATACCAGGTCAACGTCGATCCGGACTTTTTTAATTGCACTTGCCGTGACCATGAATTCACAGGGTCAAGATGCAAACACATATTCGCCGTTGAGTATGTCATTCAGCGCGAGCAGGGCGCAGACGGTCAGACCGTTGTTACTGAGACAGTGAAAGTTACACGCAAAACCTATACGCAGAATTGGCCCGCGTACAATGCCGCTCAGACCGAAGAGAAATCGCGGCTACAGGCTTTGCTCTATGAACTGTGCAGAAACCTTCCTGAGCCTGAGCAACAGCGCGGAAGGCCACGTCTATCATTGGCTGACATTATCTTTGCCAGCACATTTAAGATCTACTCTACCGTTTCAGGGCGACGCTTTCAGAGTGACTTACAGGAAGCCAAACGACGCGGGTTTCTGTCAAAGATGCCCTCGTACAATTCAGTCTTTCGTTACTTGGAAGCCGAAGCACTTACGCCTTATTTGTATGAGTTGATCAAGTTGAGTGCTCAGCCGCTCAAATCAATTGAATCAGACTTCGCGGTAGACAGTTCGGGGTTTAGTACCGGACAGTTTATGCGCTGGCTAGATGTCAAGTACGGCAAGGAAGAAGATCGGCGCATGTGGCTGAAGCTGCATCTTATGTGCGGCGTGAAGACCAACATCGTGACCTCAGTCGAAGTCAGCGACGGATACGAGCACGACTATCATCGGTTCAAGTCTTTGGTACAGCACACAGCTGATAGCGGATTTAACATGAAGGAAGTAAGTGCGGACAAAGCCTATCTAGGTGCGGAGAATCTTCTGACCACTTTGCGTAACGGCGCAATCCCGTACATCCCGTTTAAGTCAAACTCAGTTCCGCACTCCAGAGGCAGCTATGGACCAAAGTCAACACTCTGGACTCGAATGCTCAAATTCTACACGGACCACCGCGAAGAGTTTCTACAGCACTATCACAAGCGTTCAAATATTGAAACCACGTTTCACATGATCAAGGCGAAGTTCGGTCAGAGATTGAGAAGCAAGACTCTCACAGCGCAGATCAACGAGGCCCTATGCAAGGTTCTTTGTCATAACCTGTGTGTGGTTATTCAATCGGTTCACGAATTGGGGATCGAGGCGGATTTCTCAAGTGAGGAGGCGGCGTAAGCATCCCCACTGACACAAGGCACAAAGCGCCTCGGCGCGGCAAACAGACAGGCTGATCGCCAGCTATGGTCGCAGGCGTATCAGCGTGTCTGTGGTCAATCGAGGATATTGTGAAGCTATTGGATCACTGCTATAAGGTACTGCGTTAAGTTTCTTCGCTGTTGTGTCTGCTCTCATATGCAAATCGTCCTTACTGTACTGTTCGTCCTGACCGTCACGGCTTCGACTTCTGACGTACCGACTGCCATAGTTGAGATAATGCAGAAATCGACAATACCGATTTTGTGCGCCAAAGCTAACGATAAGGGCGAAGTAATTAGCAGAATAACTTTGGGGACAGGATTTTTTATTAACCGAAAGGGCGATTTTCTTACTGCGGCTCACGTCATTACAAGCTTGCTTGAACTCCGAAAAAAGGACAATCCCTGCGAGGGCGTGATCTATGCCACAAAGACTGAATGGAAAACTAGATACCAAAATGTTGACATTGGGCTTAAGTTCTTTCCGATACAGAGTTGCGCGTACAGCGTGAAAGATGATGTTGGGGTCTGCGGGCTGACAAAGAATCCGTTTCTCGACGCTGACGTTAGTAAATTCATCCAACCTGTGAGCCTCGCATCCTACACGAAATATAGCGATGGAAGTGCTATCGCTTTTACGGGTTTTCCCTTGCAATTTATTTATCCGATTACTTCGAAGGGTTACATCGCCTCCTATGACCCCGATAACCACAAACTTTTGATTGATAAAACTGCGTGGCCGGGTGCAAGCGGCAGTCCACTCTACACTACCGATGGAAAAGTTATTGGTATTATAGCCGAGCAAGGTACTGACAAAAGCGCAGGACTTGCCTTCGCTAGGCCTGCCGACTTGGTTCTTAATTTGTTGCGCGAGCACAAGATCGCAGTGGAGAAGTAAAAGGATAATCCAAAAAGGTCTATGCATAACAACTCCTGAATTGGTATAGTTCAAACCAACTCAGGAGTCCGTGAGGCTCTGTCTTAGCCGCAGCGTTATGCGTTGCGGCTTTCGCTTTTTGGGATTATACCTTACCAGTCCAGTTTAACTGCCGACTGTTCCCGTCAATTTGCTTCTTGCATAGATGAAACAATGTGTCTATAGTGGGCGGCCTCAACGAAGCGGGCTGGCAAGTGCTACTAACACTCACCAGCCCTACACAGCCAATTCCTAACCACGTTAAGAGAAAGGAATCGACCATGCAAGATAATCCTAACATGGAAGAACAGACCGAGGATCTACTGGTAGACCTCATTGATTGGGAACTCGCCTTTGAGCCGTTCCAAGATAAGCCGCTTGCGGCGCTCAGGCTCGGATTTAATCTGGCGACGCTACGAGCGGAACTGGACAGCCTTTTGATCAAGAGTCGGCCCGTAATGGAGTCACTTGAGGTCGCAATGGAAGTTCTGTTTCCGTTTACGAGTTTTCACGAGCGGTCGTTTGACCTGTTTCTCAGATACACCGAGGGCAAACTAACGGTTGAAGAGGAACAGATGCTGGAAGCGCTGGGCGTGAAGTTCTAAATTCTTCCCTTTCCCTCAAAGTCGGGTTGACCGCGATTCGCGGTTCGGAAGATCGGTCAACCTGATTTTTGAGGCAAACGGTTCGATTTAGACCTTTTTGAGGCAAAGCCGTAACCTCCTAACCTCGTAACCTCGGGCTTTGCCTTTTTAATGTGAGTTTCCATTTTAATCCGTGAGTTTCAGTAAAAATGCTTTGACCACAAGCGGATCAAGCAGCCATTGCGTGAACAAGCCATGAGCAAGAAGACACCGAACAAGTCAGACCTTGAACTCAGGGCTGAAAGAATCAATTACGAGGGCGACCTCTCGCTTTATAACCTCAAGCGTTTCTATGACAGGTCGCCCATCGCTGAAAAATACGCGGAAGGCCACGCGTCGCTCCAGTTCCACGTCGGATCTGCCCGGCCCTACGCCTTTGAATGTTTCTCGCGTTCTGCCGGGAGCGCCGAGGTGAAGGCGACGCCCGCTTTTATGTCGAATGAGTTCCCGGTGTTTGTCTGGGTTGGAAATATCACGCAAGGTTTCCGTCCAGTTGAATCCTTTATACGGCTGGTAAGCCTCGATAGCGTCTACGTGCGCGTCCGTAAGGTGAGCGAATGGCCCCTTGCCTTTCAGTCGCGCTTTCCGATGTTCGACGAATTTATCCTCGACAGTGATCGGGAATTGTGTGCCATTCGGATCGGGCAAACCGGAGTCCAGTTTCGCCAACTCGTAGACGATGTAATCGAGAGCAGCGCGAAGATTATGAATGCAATCGCTGACGATCAAAGCCAATTCATCAGGTCGCGGAGTCTTCGGCGCAAGGATGAAATTGGGTTGATCCCGAATCTCGTCATACTCGACGCGAATGTTATTCGCCTCGCTCGCGGCATAGGTATCAACGAGGTTCATGAAGTCCCGGAAATGCTTATCGGCGCGTTCGACCCTTTTACGAGCGCCGTCCAAGGGGTGGTCTAACATGACCCGAAAGCGTATCTCAACTAACTGGATTACACCACCGATGAAAAGCAGGACAACCGCCGCTTTTGTGTGTCCGCTTCAAAGTAAATTAGAGTGACAGATCGACCTTATCATCCACGATCTGATTCATGGTGACGTTCGCAATGTTGGAATAAGCAAGTACCACTTCAAGAGGCGGTACACTCTTGCCGCGTTCATACTTCGAGACATTTCTGTCAGTGAGTTTGACCCCGGCCAACTTACCAAGCCGCTTTGCCATTTCCTTTTGAGACAAGCCAAGTGCCTCGCGGATCTGCAATAGCTTTGCTGCTAATCGTTTTGGTCTTCTTTTCTGGCGCATGTGAGTAAGGGCGTCGCCCCAAACGAACCCACGGACAGGGCGACGCCCCGATGCCCCACTGCCGACATGGGGCAATCTGCGCGGCTTTATAACGGCGTGAACTAGCCTTCACAACACTTCGACGAAGGGCTAGATTTTCGGAGCTGATGCAAAAACTTTCTATATAGCAAAACACACACGTATACTCTCTCGCCGTGAGGCAAGGTCTATATAGCTAGGTTGAAAGCAAAACTTAGTAGATCACGCTAACAATCGTGGTAATCACTTCCGTAGTCGTGTCCGTCGCGGCCACGCCGGGACAATCAATGGTGCCAGTGGTACTAGTAGGCGGCTGTACAACAGGAGGGCTATCGACATGTCCAGCGAATGCTGAGACAGCGAGCGCCAGACCTAGTAGGGTTGCACCGCATAGTTGAAAGGTCTTCATTTCGATCCTCCATGCAAAAGTTTTGCATGCACTATCACCTTCCAAGTGTTCTTGCAAGACGTAAAGGACTGAGTTAGAGTGAGCGCGCAGTTTTCCTTGCATTTCGTTGTACTATTTTGTACTTTCCGATGACCTTACGGGCCTCACACTTGCGCGATTCAGTCAATCCCGGCCTTAGCGTGGGACAGCGAGTAACCCTGTTTTGTGAACTCGCCAGGGAATTTGAAGACAGAGGCGAGTATGAGGAAGCACGCGAAATACTCTGCGGTCTGTGGCCTCGCGGAGCACAACGCCCTAACCTGACAGACTTAGATCCTGCCAGTGCTGCCGAAGTTCTCCTGCGCGCCGGAGTCCTAACTGGATTGATTGGGAGTAAGAATCAAATCCGCGAGGCGCAGGAAACAGCAAAGAATCTAATCAGTGAAAGCCTCTCCGAGTTTGCATCCCGCAAGTATCAAAAGAAGATTGCGGAAGCGCAAAGCGAGCTTGCGATGTGCTACTGGCGCGCTGGGGAATTGAATGAGGCTCACGATCTGCTCGACACCGCGCTTTCTCTGCTCACGATTGAAAATGAGTTGAGAGCTAGAACTATTGTTCGGATGGCGGTTGTCGAGCGAGGCAGAAACAATTTCGACAATGCGTTTCGTGTCCTCACGGATAACGAACCACTTTTCCAGAAGATCCATAACGCGATGGTGAAAGGCACTTATCACGTCATCCTGGGATCTGTGTTGGTCCACCTATGGGAGTCAAAGAGACGCGGAGATTTGCTGGATCGCGCTTTGATCGAATACGCCGCCGCTACGTATCACTATGAACTGGCCGGAAACGAAAGCTACATAGCGAATGCCGAGAATGAACTCGCTCTGCTCTACTACAGCATCAATCGCTGCGATGAAGCGCATGAGCATCTAGATCGAGCGCGACGCATTTTAGTGCGATTGAAAGTCCACGGCACCGTGGCTCAAATAGACGAAACTCGCGCTTGCGTGTTTCTGAAACAGGGACGCATTGAGGAAGCCGAACACGCGGCGCGTTCTTCCGTCCGCAGACTAGACAAAGGTGATCGACCCGTAGCTTTAATTGAAGCACTGATAACGCACGGCAGAGCACTAGCCCGGCTGGGAAGCCACAGCGTGGCCCTTGACGACTTTCGCCGGGCCTTTTACTTGGCAGAGAATAGCGACAGGACTGATTGGGCGGCAGATGCGGCCCTCGCAGCGTTTCAGGAGATTGGAGATCACTTAACTGTAGTCGATAGCCAGAACCTACACCTGCCACTCAGAGACAGAAAACACATGCGATCAGTAGAGCATGAGGTTATCAAGGATGCCCTGGAAAACGCCAAAGGCAGCATCACCTATGCCGCGCGGAGCATGGGAGTGTCGTATCAGGCACTGACCTACATGCTGAATACGAGGCACAAAGACTTGCTCACCTTGCGGACTCCAGTGCGGAGGCGTCCACGAAAACAGTAAAGATACGTGCGCTCCTCGAGGGAGGTTAATAATGAAGGATTGGTTGAAACCGATTCAAGCTTGGCGCTCTAAAAGACAGCATAGAAGACAACAACGATTACTTGAACGGTGGGAGCGAGTAAGAGCGAAGGGAAAGACGCGATTTGTTTTGCGTATCGCTCTCCAATTCATGCTGCTACCCGCCTTGAATTGCGCGATATTGTCCCTCATTGAGGGAGAAAACAAGCAATTTCTTTGAATGCCTAGCGGATTTTATAGAGCAGACTCAGCAGGGCCACAAGTAAACCAAGGAGGCCAACCAGCACCGTGAGGACGGGTCCAATAACTCTAACCCACCATTCTACATTTTTGCGCCGCTCATCTCTAAGAAGTCTCCTAGCTCGGATTTGACCCAAGCCAGTGAGCAGACTTTCATAGCCTGATTCGGAGTAATACCAACCTTCCTTACCTTCGGGCAACTCAATCCCAAGACGCGCCGCTTCTGCAAGCAATATCAATGTTTCATTGTAGTCATACTCTATTTTCAAATTTCGCAATTTGCCCTCAACGGTTGCGGCTATATGTGCTGCGGATGTGTCACTACCACTTGTTTGCAAGAGCTTGCGAACCAGCTCTTTTCTACGCCTTAATCGTCGTCGCTTTATGGAATTAGAAAGTCCCAGAAGATGTGCCCATTCAAACTGATAAGGCCGAATGTAAGGTGTTGGCATTTGTGACGCTTATATATCATCATTCGGTCGCTGGCTAAAGCACGTCCTTACCCTCACCAAACCTTACCAAACCATGCCTCACCGCATCCAAACCCTACCGCACCGAGCCTAAGCCTTGAAGGATCGGCATTTCATCACATGCCGTTATCGTTTGATGCCTTTGCGCGACTTCGGACGCCCGACCTTTCGATCCTTCACCCAGAATTGCAAGGGTGATCCAGCCGTTGGGTACATGACTCTTAAAAAAGTTGTCGAAGCTGTGGGCCTAACAGTAGTAGAAGTGTCCACAGATTTTTGAGGCAGAACTCTGATTTATGAGGCAAAGCCGTTCCACGGCTTTTGTCTTTTTCAAAGCTCATTAAAGTGGGAAACTATCGTCCTGCCCGCAAAATAAGGTCCTGCCTTTGATGTCTCATGCTCGGTCGCGAGCAGTTGTGGCAACTCGCAGCAGCCGCGGGATAGTCCTGACACGTGTTTTCAACGATTTAGCACGGCCAGGCGCTTGCACACCGGCTCTAGGTTAATCCCAAAACCTCGACAAAGGACTCATTTCCCTGTGTCAGCAAACAGCCTCTACTTCGGAGACAACCTCGACATCCTACGAAACGAGATCAAGCCTGAGAGTGTTGACCTGATCTACCTCGATCCTCCATTCAATTCTAAGGCCAGTTACAACCGACTTTTCCGGTCTCCCAACGGGCGCATACCGCAAGCCCAGGTAATAGCCTTTGAGGATACGTGGCATTGGGGCGAACAGGCTGAACAGGAGTTTGGCGAACTAATCCATCAGTCAAATACAGATGTTTCCGAAATGATGCAAGCGTTAAGACGCTTCTTAGGGGAAAACGACGTGATGGCCTACCTCACAATGATGGCTGGCCGATTATTAGAGCTTCATAGGGTACTGAAACCGAATGGATCAATTTTCCTACATTGCGATCCTACTGCATCACATTATCTAAAAATCGTGCTAGATGGAGTCTTTGGAAAGTCCAACTACAGAACAGAGATAAGCTGGAAGCGTTCAAGCGCCCATAACGATGCAAAGCAGGGTCGAATGCAACCGGGTAACATCCGCGACATCATTTTCTTCTATACAAAGTCTGATAGGTGGAAGTGGAATTGGATATACACACCGTACAGCGACGAATACGTAAATTCTTTTTACAAGTACATCGATAAGAAAACGGGTCGCCGCTTTCGACTTGGCGATCTGACCGCCGCGAAACCCGGTGGCGATACCTCATATGAGTTTCATGGTACGCGTCCTTACAGAGGTCGTTACTGGGCCTATTCCCGCGCGAACATGGAAAAGTATATGGCTGAAGGGCGCTTATACTTTCCACCAAGCGGCGGCACTCCCAGTTACAAGAGATACTTGGACGAAATGCCGGGTGTGCCTCTACAGAACGATTGGGGAGACATTCGTCCCGTGCCAAGCGACGAAGCCCAAGGCTATCGAACACAGAAGCCACTAGCCTTGTTGGAACGTATTATTACCGCTGCCAGTGATGCTGGCGATGTGGTGTTAGATCCTTTTTGCGGATGCGGGACAGCGATACACGCGGCAGAGAAACTAAAACGACACTGGATTGGCATCGATATAACGCACTTAGCGATCAGTCTTGTCGAAGATCGATTACGCAAGGCTTTTCCCGGCATTGACTTTCAAGTACATGGAACGCCAAAAGATCTAGACAGTGCTCGCGATCTAGCGACACGGGATAAATATGAATTTCAATGGTGGGCCTGTTCACTTGTGAAAGCTGAACCATATCAGGGAAAAAAGAAAGGGGCAGATACTGGCATTGATGGCGTGATCTACTTTCAGGATGATAAGACAATGCATAGATCATTGTCTCAGTGAAGGCCGGGGACCATGTAAGTGTGCCGATGATCCGAGACTTGGGCCATGTGGTTAACCGTGAGAAGGCGTCGCTAGGATTATTTGTGACCCTCACCAAGCCCACCACTCCAATGCGGCAAGAAGCAGTCAAGGCCGGATACTACGAGAGTCCCGTTGGTGCTAGCTTTCCAAAGATTCAAATACTCACAGTCGAGGGCTTGCTCAAAGGAATCGAGCGGGCGCGTTACCCCGACCTAATGCAAGGTGGCTTAATGGCACGTAAACCGAAGCGCGAAATGGCTGAGGTTCAACTCAACCTTCCTTCCGCCAGTGCTGACTCGGTTAGCGTTCAAACAACGGAAGAGGTCGCTCACCGCAAAGGCGCTCGCGTTGCGCGATCCGCCCAACGGGCTAAATCACACCCGGCGAGGAGAAAAGCTAGTTAAGCATACCGCGAGCCGCTTAAATCACGAACGAAAGCGGTTGTTCAAGTAAAAAGGTTTGAGGCAGATTTTTGTGGCTGGAAGACTTTAAGCAAAGTCGTTGCCGGGCGGTGAACTTCGCGTGCTTCATTCTATCAGTCCCGGACAACGTCCACTAGCACAATGCGTGCAATTACTCCAAGCGCAGGTCGAACCTGTTTCGCCAAAGCATTTCTCACATTGGTCTTGGTTACTCCAGCCGCATTCTTGATTCTGGCAGCCCAGGTCATCGGTAACTGCCGCCGGCCGGCTTGCAACTTCGACGACGCGGGTGGTCGGATTCATACTCCAACCGCGCACCAGCGGGTTCGCTAATCACGCGCTTTTCGCCTGGGGCTAAGGCCACACCAAGGAAATCCGGAGTTTCACCCGTCAACAAAACTGCTTGCCGATTCGAACGCTCGTAAAGTTTCCAACCAATCTTTACCGCAGTTTATAACAGTCTGGCTGATAAAAGTCGCACTCTTGATTTTGACATCCGAACTCATCATCAGGCGCGGCTGGTTTGCTGAAAACCTTGAGAACGTGAGCCCTTGGGTTTCGATTCCACGCAATTGCAAATCGCACGTTACTTTGGTTAGCGTTGACATCGTCGAATTTGACGTCTATTACCGAAAGCTCGATTTTGTATCGCCCCTCGAGTTTGCCTGCTCGAAGCAGAGGGTGGTAGATCTTTGCAAATGAAAGCACTGGAAACGTAACCTGCCGCTTCTCCCCTGCCATTAGGACCACACCAAGAAAGTCTGGAGTCTCACCTGTCAACAGAATCACTTGCGGAGAAGATCGTTCGTAAAGCTTCCATCCTATCTTTACGGCCACGACGTCTTGACTCGAACGATTTTCAAGCCAAATATCTGTAACAGTGAAGCCCTTTGAGGAATCTATGCCAACTGCGTACAAATCGACCACGGCGCCAGGAGCCTTGGCGGGGCCACACGACAACCCCCAATTCCCTGCTGGAAGCTTCGCACTTTTATTCAGAGCCGAAATGCTAACGCTGGCAAGTACGGCGAGGAATATAGGTATGAGAAACGTGAGTCTTTTCATGCGGTCGCTCCTGTCTTGAGGTTGAAAGGTAATCCCGCGAAATTCTGTGGCTTTGTGTTATCAAGTTGAGCACCGTACTCCCCCTCCCTTTTTGATGTCAAGTACTAATTTTAGAATTATGCATCATGGTTGAAGCACGTTAAGATGTTTCCATTGTAATCGTCTCCGCAAGTGGTCCAGGCGTTTGGGATTTAGAACAGTTGTCGTGAATCGCTTTACACAAAACGAATTCTTAGCACTTGCCGTTATCATCGCTCTGCTAGTCACAACTTCCCTGGCGCAATCGCCACCCAAAGAAAAGCCGAAGCTCAAAGACTTTGGCTCCAGCCTTAAGAAGCTCAAATGGGATCCACAGAAGAATGAGAGTAGCAGTCAGGCGAGCCACACGAGCACCGACGACGATGTCGTTCGAATCGAAACTTCTCTCGTAACGACTGACGTCCTGGTAACTGATCGGCAAGGACGCCCCGTGCGAAATCTTAAACCTACTGACTTCGCGATCAGCGAGGACGGTGTGCCTCAACAGATTGGTCACTTTGTTCTAGCCGGCGATACGAATATTTCCCGTTCCATTGTTTTGATCATCGACTATAGTCGCAGCCAGTTTCCATATATCACCGACAGCATCGAAGCGGCCAAAGTCTTTGTTGACAAGCTTGGCCCATATGATCAGATGGCGATTGTCACCGACGACGTTGAGCTCTTAGTCGATTTCACTGGGGATAAGCGAGAGCTTAAGAAGGGATTGGACTCGCTGGTCGCAAGAAACAAGGGCAGCAAAGGTTTTTTAGGCGTCGGCAACAGACGACCGCAGTTTGGCCGCAGCGCTCAGTACAGCGCGTTGATGGCCACGCTCAACGAGGCCTTTGACGATGAAGATCGAAGTCCAGTGATCGTGTTTCAAACTGACGGAGATGAGATCGAATACCTGCGCAACTCGATCATTGTCCATGAGGTTCCTCCTGGTCTATCCCCTGAGTTGCGCGCCGAGGTGCAGGAGGAAATCGAACAGAAAATAAAGCTGCAGCGTGCAGGCATGACTGAGTTTAGTCTTGACGACGTATATCGCGCCGTCGAGAAATCCCGCGCTACCATCTATTCGATCATTCCTCGAACCCGTCTGCTTGGTCTATCATAGGATGAGCAGATACAACGATTGACGGCCGAAGATGAAAGAGCGGTGACGACGTGGGCAGAAGCATCATCCCCTAAATTGAAAAGTATCCTGCTGGCTCAGGATGAACAACGTCGAAAAAAGCTTGCACTGGAAGTCATGCAAGCGAGAATTGAACAGGAACTCAAGATACAAGGAGCACTGGTGGAACTGGCCAGACTCTCGGGTGGTTGGAGCGAGTTCCTCGAAACAAAAACACAAGCAGCCGACATCTACAACCGCATCGTGCAAGATCTAAATCAGCGGTACATCATCGGTTACTACCCAATAAATAAGGACCACGACGGCAAAAGACGCCGCATTACGATCGCGGTGAAAGACCATCTGGACTACTCGATTACGAGTCGCAAGTCGTATTACGCGCCTGAACCATAACCCTGCCGCAATCTGTTTCACTGCATCGCCCGCGATGACTAACGACATCGAGGGAATCTAAAAAAATGGAAGAAGATTTCGTTTTCCGGACTGTTGAATACAAGTGTATACGCAAAAAGGAAGGCTTTTTAAATGACGGCTATTTGGCACGAGCGATGCAAACCCGAAATTCCTAAACGCCTGAACATCTTTTGAGCGAAGGAGGTAATTCAGAGATGAGAAGGTTGATTCTTTCTATGTGTGTTTTCGCGAGTCTAACAGGTATTTCGTATGGACAAGTCCGGCAGGGTTGTGGCTGCTCACAAGTGCGAGAGCAAAGAGTAGCCATGGGCAGAGTGATTTACGAGGTCGTAACTTCACCCGAGGGCCGAAGAGCTGCCGTTGATGCCGCTGATATAGGATTGCGGGCTTATGAACGCATGAGGGAGGTGCAGGCCCAGAGAGAAGCGGCGCGAGCAAGAGATAGTTACATGGATCGCATGGCCGCTCGTACTCCGCGCGAATGGCAAAGTCGCTCTCGTGTGGAGGTATTTCCAGATTACGGTGCACGCGCCAGGGACGCCTACGACAGATACTCTACCGCAGATGCGAGAGTGAAAGAACTTGGACAAAGGTACATTGAGGCAACACGAAGGTCTGCTGAAGCGGGCCAGCGATATGTTGAGACTATGAGCAGCAGGGCGCGACGGGATTGGATCGCAGCAGGTGAGGCGCGAGATCGAATATGGGCCGACAGAGAAAGAGCAAGAGAAGCCCGCGACACAGCGGCCCGCGAGACAAGAGAGTCGAAGGACAAGGCTAAAGACATACAGGATTGGAGGGACCGTCAGAGAGAGATATTTGATAGTAGACCCTGAGGCCATGCATTAAAAATATCTGTCTCCAGGCAAGCGCCTGACAAGACATTCCAAATCACAGCTACGCCTCAAGCCGAGAGACCGGCGGGTGCTTTGGCTTGGGGCTGTGGTTGAGCCGCCGAACCACCCGGCGCACTTCCCTTCCTTCAGTAAGATCACTGGCGAATCTTGCTGTCCACACTGGGCGCCTCCTTCCCTGCCCGATTTTGCGGAAACTGAATTCTCGGATTTTCTACAATATTTCGTTCGGGAAATTGTGCAAAAATCCGCACAGGTCGCCATTTTACTGAAGAGTTTCTTACTGCATGGAACTTGCAACAAACACGCCGACAAGGTTGGAGTCTCCCCCCAACTCCAAGGTAACACTCAGGTTTCGCTTTCAACTGCCTTAACCCTTAAATCGGAGGAGCTATGAAGAATAACCTTATTCGCCTCGTGCTCTCGTTTGGCGCGCTCTTCGTATTTACGTCGGTGGCGCTGGGACAGAACACGGGCACCATCAGCGGAACGGTGCAGGACCAGTCTGGCGCCGTAGTCGCGGGTGCGAACGTGAAGGCCCAGAACCCCGCCACCAATTTCAGCAGGGAGACTGTGTCGGCTACTAATGGGTTTTACCGGTTCGATCAGTTGCCAGTTGGCACTTACACGATCTCGACCGAAGCCGCCGGCTTCAAGAAATCAGTAACTCAATCAATTGCCCTCAGCGTCAACGACGCGCTAACACTCGATATCAAACTCGAGGTAGGGCAAGTGTCCGAGGTGGTCACTGTGAGTGAAGCACCTTCAGCCGTCAACACCGAAACATCAGTCGTCGGCAGAACGGTTGACAACAGAACTCTCAACGACCTCCCGATATTATCTGGCGCGGGCGGTCGCAATCCCCTGGCCTTGGCGCCATTGCAAGCCGGCGTGATGCCGGCAGGACAAGTTGGTCCATTCTCAGTGAATGGCCAGCGCGCTCAGTCGAACAACTTTTTATTGGATGGTGGAGACAGTAACGACCTCGCCATCAACGTTCCTGACGCAGTCAACGGTTTCAGTCCCGATGCGTTGCAAGAGTTTCGTATCCTGACAAATACTTACTCGGCTGACTACGGCCGTAACTCCGGCGCCGTCGTTGCGCTGATCAGTAAATCAGGTACGAACGAGTATCACGGAAACATTTTTGAGTTCTTCCGCAACCGCGCGTTGAACGCAACTCCGTTCTTCAACAACGCGGCCCCGACGTTCGTCGGCCTGCGCAAACCGCAGTTCAACGTTAATGAATTCGGCGGAACGGTCGGTGGTCCATTGCACCTGCCAAGATTCGGCGAGGGTGGCAAATCGTATATCAGTGGTAAAGATCGCACTTTCTTTTTCTTCAGCTACTTAGGTTTCCGCCGCCGGCAGGGTGTCTCGCAAACAGCAACTGTACCCAGCCAGGCGCAAAGAAACATCATCAACGCCGTTGGTACACCGGACGCCAAAGCGCTGCTCGCGTTGATTCCGCCGGCCAACTCCGGCAACACCCTGTTCTCCTCGGCTTCGAACAGTTTGGATCGCGATCAGTTTTCGATCCGCGGCGATCACCGGTTCTCCGAAAAGAACAGCATGTTCGTAACGTTCTTCAACGAAGACCAGACGTTCACCGATCCGTTTGCTTTTGGTGGTTCGACCATCCCCGGATTCGGCACCACCGGCAACCTTCGTTTCACGAACGTTATCGTGAGTGACTTCCATACCTTTAGTGCACGCTCAGTCAACGAGTTTCGTTTCTCATGGCACCAGCGCGATACACTCAGCGTTGTCCCCGTGAACAAGACGACTCCTGCTCAACTGGGCATCGAGGGTATCGTTCCTGACGATCCGGCAGCCGCTGGTCCACCGCGAGTTGACATCACCGGCTTCTCGACGTTTGGAAACACTATTCAGGGACCACAGGGTCGCGACGACAATACGTTCCAGTATGTTGACAACTTCTCGCACAATCGTGGTAATCACCACTTCAAGTGGGGCGGTGAGTATCGCAGCTACTTCCAGAACCAAACCTTCGACTTCATCAACAGCGGACTGTATTTCTTCACGGGCGACATGGTGGACATTCTGGGCAAGCCAGTCATCCCCGGCCTGACCGCTGCTTTGAGCGATTTTGCGCGAGGCGACGTGCTGGAGTTTGTTCAAAACAGCGCCGGAACGCCGCGATATGAAACGCATAACTACACCCTTTTCATCCAGGATGATTGGAAGGTTCGCTCGAACCTTACTTTCAACCTTGGTCTGAGGTATGAGTTGGACTCGCCGCTGGTTGACAGCCAGGACAGAGTCAACACATTCCGTCCCGGTCAGAAGTCGAAGGTGTTCCCAACCGCTCCAGTAGGCCTGGTATTCCCCGGCGATGCCGGCATCACGCGTTCAACCTACCAGACCGATAAGAACAACTTCGGTCCACGCGTTGGTTTTGCGTGGGATGTCCTGTCGAATGGAAAACTGAGTTTGCGAGCGGGTTACGGATTGTATTACGACACGGTGATCTCCGAGACCACCCTGCAGTTTCTGACAGCTCCGCCTTTTGCGATTCAGCCTTTCTCGGACTGCACGACCATCGACAATCCGTTCGCGAATGCGCTGTGCACCAATCCGATCCCACAGCCATTCCCGTTCACCCCAGTTCAGCGCGGTGGAACGTTTGACTTTACCAGCGTTGCTCCGATCGGCATGACGATCAATGACCCGGACTTCAAGACTCCCTACTCGAATCAATACAACATGAACATCCAGTGGGAGTTTGCGAAGAACTACCTGCTCGAGGTGGGCTATGTCGGTACTACGGGTATCAACTTGCTGACGCGACGTGAGATTAACCCGGCCCTGCTTATCGGAACTAATCCGAGCACGGGCAACACCAATCAACGTCGTCTGTTCAATCAAGGCCATCCGGACACTGCGGCATTTGGCGGCCCGGTCTTTGCCGGCATAACCAATCAGGAGACGTCGGCGCATTCCACCTACAATAGTCTTCAGGCGACCGTTTCGAAGCGCTTCTCGGATGGTCTCTATTTCCAGAACGCTTACACCTGGAGTCATTGTATTGACAACTCTTCCGGCTTGCGGTCCAACACTCGCTACAACGATCCAAGAGCCGATCGTGGAAACTGCGAGCAGGACATTCGCCACCGCAACGTGCTCAGCTACATTTATGAACTGCCCTTGTACAAGGACCAACACGGCTTTGCCGGCAAGGTGCTTGGCGGCTGGCAGGTGAGTGGTGTAACCACCCTGGAGACGGGAACGCCATTCAACATCACCGAACCAACCGATCGTTCCCTCACCGGTGCAGGCAGCGATCGACCGGACTTCACCGGTACTGAAGTGGTGTTCCAGGATCCGCGCAACACTAATACCAGCAACGGTGGACCCAACCGCAGCTTCAACGGAACGGGCGGGGGCTCATCCACTGCGGCTGCGAACCCATTCTTCCGTAGAGTTGGTTCCGGAACATCGAAAGCTTTGGGTGGAGGCCGGTTCGGTAGTCTGGGTCGGAACGTTTTCCATGGTCCTGGTGACATCATTTTCGATTTCACGATGATGAAGCGCACCCGGATCGGCGAAAACAAGATCATTGAGTTCCGATCTGAGTTCTTCAATCTCTTCAACCACGCAAACTTCGGTAATCCAAACGGAAACATTGGCTCGGCAAACTTCGGACGCATTACCACAACCCGAGACCCGAGACTGATTCAGTTTGCACTGAAGTTCAGCTTCTAAACACACTGTTAACACCTGAAAGGGGCGGCTCAAAAAAGTCGCCCCTTCCGGTTTTTTGAGTTGATCGATAGTTCAGAGTTCAGCCTTTAGGCTGCCCTTCAAGCGAGCTTAAAGTTTGAACTCTAAACTAGCCTCGACAGCAGTCGAGCAGTCGCTGTAGACTTTTCTCGCCAATCCATTTGCGAGGACTCCATCATGAAAGCTCCAGTTCGGTTTCCACGCCGGCAGCTTCCTTTCCTTTGTTCCGCATTGTTAACTCTCATCTGGTCTTCCACTGCTCTGGCCCAGGCCGAACCGAATGTAAAACTCGACGCTGGAAATGGCGGACGCAACACGATCCAGGGAGATGTGATCACACCAAACGGGCAGAGGTTCGACCACCCCATCTTGGTGAGGCTTTCAACTCCCAGAGGTGAAATCACGACTACTTCCAACGGCAATGGGTCATTTGTTTTTCGCCAGCTTACCGGTGGCCGGTACACCGTGAGTATCGACGCGGGTGACGGATATGCTGCGGTGATGGAGGTAGTTGACGTTATAGACTCAGGCTCGGGCGGCGGCTCGATGAGCCGCGTGGGAGAAACCTTCACCGTGCAAATCCATTTGCGTCCGAGCTCCGGAACGCCAGTTACAAAGGGAGTAGTCTCAGCAGATGATCCTCCTAAAGCTGCTCTGGACCTCTTCAATAAAGCCCTTGAATCAGTTAAGGACGGTCATCGAGACAAGGCAATCGAGCAGCTCAAGGCCGCCATCGCGATTCACCCGACGTTTGTGGCCGCACTGAATGGCCTTGGCGTTCAATACATGAAGCTCGGCAATTATCAAGCTGCTTATGAGGCGTTCAGCAATGCGCTGAAACTCACGCCTGACAGTTTTATGCTTCATCTGAATTGCGGGATGACGCTCTACTCTCTGAATAGATATGCGGAAGCTGAAGCACAATTTGCCGCGGCCCTCTTGAAAAACGAAGCGTCAGGACCGATCCATATTTATAGAGCTCGGACCTTGATCGCACTCAATCGTCTGGACGACGCTGCGAAGGACCTGACGCGCGCAGTCGAGATTGGAGGCGATGACGTGCAGATAGCCCATCGCTACCTGGCCGGCATTTACGTCGAGAAAGGTGAGTCGGCCGAAGCGGTTAAGCAGCTCGAGTTGTATCTCAAGGCGGCCCCCAATTCGAAGGAAACCGATCAAATCAAAAATCTGATCAAGGAACTGAATAAGAAAGCCGGGCGCGAGTAGCGTCACGATAAGGCCGCGCAGCTTTGCTCAAAAGTGGGAATCGCACTTGGATCGGGTCAGTACAGGGAGCGATAGCGACCTGGTGAGTTGATCCAAGAATGATTTTGGACTTTTGAGGCAAAGCAAAGCGCGCCATTGGCGTCATCAAATCTCAATGAACTTACGTTCGAATAATAATCGTTGGTATTGAAAGATCTGGTAGTCTGCCGCTTCCCTCCCTCGAACGTTCGGAAAAATTTGTAAACAGCAGAGTGGGTGTGGGACCACCCTATCCACCCGCTGACCATAAGGCCCCATCAGATCTTTGTGATGTTTATCTGGCAACGACTCGTCAAGAGGAGGACCATCATGACTACTCGACATCTCTCACGCCTTATCATCGGGATCGCAGCACTCGCTTTGACTACCAGCCTGCTCTTCAATGAAACCGCAAGTTCAGCGGCTGCGGGTAAGGGAGATAAATCAGCTCCCACGACGCCTACAAACCTTGTGGTGACCGCCATAACCGAATCCACTGTCAGTCTGAGCTGGAATGCTGCCACTGATAACTCCGGAAAGTTTTCATACCAGGTCCGCATCAATAACCTGACGAACTCAGCCTATAACTCGTTGGCGACCGTCAGCCAGGCCTCAACCACCTACACCGCGAGGTATCTGGCCAGCAATAGCCCTTATAGCTTCTCCGTTTACGCAGTTGATGGGAGTGGCAATCGCTCGGCTGACAGCAACGTCGCGAGCGCAAGCACTTTGAAGGATACTACTCCGCCAAGTGTCCCTGTCCTTCAAGCGACCGTCCTTGGACCTTCGGAGGTTCAGTTAACCTGGACAAAATCGACTGACAACATTCCCAGCAACTGCTGCAACTACGGCTTCAACTTGAATGGCAACCCATACACTCAAACAGTAAGCTGGGCCGTGGCGCCCAGTTCTGACAAGTTGTCGGCTATCATTCGTCACCTGACGCCGGGTACAGCGTACAGTTTCAGCATCAGTGCTTCTGACTACTCGGGCGGCAATGTCGCCACGAGCAACGTTGTCAACGCGATAACACAGCCCAGCAGCGACGTCGTTCCGCCTACGGCGCCAACCAATTTGCATCTCGTGCGCGATGATAGCTGCGCTGAGGTCTGGATTGGCTGGACGCAATCCACCGACGGGGTTGATGCTCAGGACAAGATTGAGTATGAGATCTATGTCAACGGCGTTTTGAGCCCGCTTCCCGTGTCGGCCGGAGTCGATTTTGACTTTGTCTACGGCACTGCTTTTGGTGACAATGTATTCACGGTGAAAGCTGTTGACCGGTCCGGTAACACGTCGGCAGCGAGCAGTCCACTAAAACTATTTCTCTGGCCGTGCTAAACTCACGACTATTGTTTCTCATCGTTGGGGTGGCACTTTCGGGCCACCCCTCTTTACTGTGAAAGGAAGGCCTCGATTTCTCGTAAGCCTCACGAAAACACTCTATGAGCACTAACCTGCCTGAATTATCCGGACGATTCACCCTTGAACAGACGATTCGCAAGGAGACGGACATTCTTCGCGATGCCAATATCGCACTGACGGAGAACCTCAGCCTCGAAAGAGTCCTCGAAACGCTGCTCGAATTTCTTTGCCGGCTTGTTCCCTGCGACAGCGCGAACGTGATGTTGCTTAACGGAAAGTCGCAATTTGTGGTCACCGCACTGAGACGTTATGAACATTTTGAGAATGTCGAGGCTACTCGAGCGATAGCTTTCGATGCCAATACTAACCTGATCCTGCGTCGCATCTGTCAAACTAAACAGAGTCTGATTGTATTTGACACAGAACAACATCCTGAGTGGCACTTTGTTGAGGGCGCCTATCACGTTCGCAGTTGGCTGGGTGTGCCGTTGGTCGCATCGGGCAAGGTCATTGGTTTGTATTCATTAGACAAAGTGGAACCGAAGTTTTTTCAGCGTGAGCATGCTCGCCTGGCGGAGACGCTTGCGGGTCGAGCGGCCAGCGCAATTCAGAATGCGCAATTGTTTGAACAGAGCCAGCGTTATGTCGCGGAGCTGGAAGAGAGGATCGCGGAACGCAAGCGAGCGGAGGACGCGCTTCGTGAGAGCGAAGAGCGCTATCGCGAGTTGTTCGAGAACGCGAATGACGCCCTCTACGTTCACGATCTCGAAGGAACTTACATCAGCGTAAACCGAGCCGCGGAAAGACTGTCAGGTTACACGCGCGAGGAAATCGTCGGTCATAATTTTACTGAGTTCATAGCCTCGGATCACATCCAAAATGTGCGCTATAACTTCTGTGCAAAGCTCGCTGCGCAGGGTGAAACTTCTTACGAAGTGGACGTGATAGCAAAGGACGGGCGCCGGGTGCCGGTCGAGGTCAGTAGCCGCGCAATCTACGAGCATGGCGTCCTGGTGGGCGTTCAAGGCATGGCGCGCGATATTACGGAGCGCAAGCTGGCCCAGGACGCATTACAGATGTTTTCGCGCCAGCTAATTGAAGCTCAGGAGGATGAGCGACGGCGAATAGCACGCGAGCTGCACGACCAGATCGGCCAGGTCCTGACTGCCATCAAGATGAATCTGCATACCGTGCAGCAGGACTGCAACACCACGGAAGCAGGGTCGCATATTAAAGACAATATCGAAGCAGTTGACCAGGCGCTGCGGCTCGTTCGCGATCTGTCAATCGATCTGAGGCCGCCATTGCTTGACGACCTGGGCCTGGTTACGGCGCTCCGCTGGTATGTCGATCGTTACGCGAAACGCACGGGATTGAACGTCGAACTGACAATTGAATTACCTGATGAAAACGAACGTTTTTCCCGCGAACTCGAGACTGCGTGTTTTCGGATCGCCCAGGAAGCGTTAACCAACATCGTGCGCCATGCGCAAGCGAGTCGGATATTGGTTCGACTTGTAAAAGACGAAGCTAAGCTGTTTTTGTCAGTGAAGGACGACGGCGTCGGCTTTAATATCGAGAGCCTGCGCAAGCGCGCATCGCGCGTGGCGACTCTCGGACTCATTAGCATGCAGGAACGCGCCCATGCCGCGGGCGGCGACATCGAAATACACTCCGCCCCTTCGCAGGGCACAGAGGTCAGGTTCGTGCTCCCACTTGAATGACGTCGCCGGCGTAGACAAATTGGCTCATCATCTCTTCAAGTCGTCCAATTGGTTTGTAGTGCTCGCCGGGACTGGGTTTAGTATGTTCGATAAACCACCTGTCGTGATGAGCGGCGCTTAGCGTCGTTGAGTCGTAATTAAATCGTTCCACGATATCGATGTTCCGAACTCTCATCGTCCTGAGCCACATTTCATAAACATAATGCTGCGCTTCCGGCGACATTCGCTGTATACCACTGCTTCGCTCGTGTCCTGTTTCACATAAATCCAGATGAAGCCGGGCCTGGACCAACGCTGCCAGTAACCCACCTGTTTCGAGTTGTACGATCGTGGTTGGCACTGCCTCACTAGACCGCGACATGAAGTTATAGGGATATCCCAGGTAGGCAATACGGATTGGACCAGACGGACCGTATTTCGAAGTGATGTCCCAGGTGTCAGGCGCGACTCTAAAATCCGGCTTATCTTTCAAGTCCGTTATAATCGGGCCAAACTCCTGGTCTCCACCTGAGGCACTAATGAGTCTTATACCCGGTCTGTGGTCGAGCGGCCACTTGCCCTTAAACGGGTTGCGGCCCGAACATCCGATCACGTAATCACAACGAAGCATCAACTCTTCGAGAGTTTCCACGCGAGTGATCTTTTCCCGGAGAGAAAAGGGGATGCGCAAATCGGGATCGGGATCGTAAAACAGCGCGTGCTTGCCCTCCCTCATCGCCAGGCTGGCTACTGCTTTACCGATGCTTCCCAGGCCAATGATGCCGAGTTGTTCTCCCGCCAGCGATCTCGCGGCCAACTCCGTGTTGAATTTCTCGACCAGGCATTGAGAAAAAATCGGACCGCCAATCTCTAGTTTCACTGCCGCGCGAGCCCACGAGATCACTGCAAATGGAGGCGGCTGTTCTTCAAAGAGAAAGGTGCCGGAGGACGTCTGCTCCACACCGCAGAGTGAATACCTTTGCAGGATCTCGGGAGGCACGCGCGTAATGCATACTCCCGCATCGTCCAACACCAGGATTCGTTTGACTTGACGGTGGCTCAGCACCTCAGCCGTAAGCTGCCAAAGTGTGTCAACATCTTGTCTGAAGTAGGAATGGAACTCTCCCGGTGCGGGCACCGTGCTCTCGACTACTGTGACGCCCATATCGCACAGGGTTCTGATGACGGGGCGGCTATTTGAATAGATCTTTCCCAGCGCGAAGATGTTCTTCACACTTAAACCCATGTCAACGATGGTGCTGAAGAGATCTACCGTCTGTTCCAGCATGTGCTGAACGGCAACCAGCGCTGTGTCCGCGCCAAAATCAAAGCCAGACGCTTTAGCACAATTCAATAGAGATCGGGTTACTTCCAGGGGCGATGATTGTGAGCGTGACATAAAACAGGACTTGCCCCGAATGAGAGGAGAGGGCATTCGGGCGGGCGACCTTTATTTCTTTGCCTAATTAAGATGTCAGAAAGTGGCGATCCGTAACATGAAAATATCAGCCTTCATCCGTGTTATCCGCGGTTAATGAACCACGGATAACACGGATTTAAGGCTGATTCTGATTCGCTATCCCTTGACACTCCCGAAGGCGGACTGTTAAAGTACGCGGTCTTTTTCTCCTCTGAATTCGAGCCCGTGCGTACGTAAAGGAGTTACTTTTGACTAGCGAATCCGGTTACCTCTTTACCTCTGAATCAGTTACTGAAGGCCATCCCGACAAAATCTCCGACCAGATCTCCGATGCAGTCCTTGACGCGGCACTGAGTGCCGACCCAAACGCCCGGGTGGCGTGTGAAACTCTCGTCACGACCGGTCTCGTCGTGGTCGCCGGCGAGATCACCACTGACGCCGTGATCGACTACTCGAGAGTCGCGCGCGAAACGATTCGCGAAATCGGTTACACGAGGGCGAAGTTTGGCTTCGATGCCGACACCTGCGCGGTGTTGTCGGCTCTCGACCGGCAATCGCCTGACATTGCGATGGGTGTTGATACTGGTGGCGCGGGTGACCAGGGATTGATGTTCGGCTTCGCCTGCAACGAGACGCCCGAGTTGATGCCGTTGCCCATTCAGTTGGCGCATCTCCTGTCACGCCGCCTTTCCGAAGCACGTAAGTCAGGCGACCTGCCTTATCTTCGGCCCGATGGCAAATCTCAAGTAACAGTTGAGTATCGCGATGGCCGTCCTTTCAGGCTCGAGGCGGTTGTTATCTCTTCGCAGCACGATCCTAACGTCACCAACGAACAACTCCGTTCCGAGATAGAAGAAAAAGTCATCAAGCAGACAGTCTCTTCCGAGTTGCTCGACAAAGACACGAAGTATCACATCAATCCCACTGGCCGCTTCGTGACTGGTGGTCCTCAGGGAGATGCCGGCGTAACCGGCAGGAAGATCATCGTTGACACTTACGGAGGCTACGCGCCTCATGGCGGCGGCGCTTTCTCCGGCAAGGATCCCACGAAGGTTGATCGTTCGGCCGCATACATGGCGCGTTATGTTGCCAAGAATATCGTCGCCGCCGGACTGGCGGATCGCTGCCTGGTCCAACTCGCTTACGCGATCGGTGTTGCCAACCCGGTTTCAGTGCTGGTCGATACCGCAGGCACCGGACGCATCAGCGAAACTGCTTTGGCGAAGTTGGTGCGAGATAACTTTGAGCTCACGCCACGAGGAATAATCGAATCATTGAATCTGCGCCGGCCGATATACAAGGCTACCGCTGCTTATGGTCACTTTGGACGTAACGAGGAAGGCTTTAGTTGGGAAAAGACCGACAAGGCTGAGACTTTACGCGCCAGCGCCGGCATCTAAATTACGTATTCACAAACAAGAGGAATAATAACGTATGAGCGCTACACCGTCCGTCGAATGCGACGTGAAAGATATTGGCCTGTCGGGCCAGGGCAAGCAACGCATTGAATGGGCCGAACGCGAGATGCCGGTGCTCCGGCTCATACGCGAGAGGTTCGCCGAAGAGAAGCCGCTTAGTGGGACCAAGCTCGTCGCCTGTGCCCACATCACGACTGAAACCGCAAATTTGGCTCGCGCTCTGCAAGCTGGCGGCGCAGAAGCAGTTTTGATTGCTTCTAATCCCCTCTCCACTCAGGACGACGTAGCTGCATCGCTCGTCGCGGACTGGGGAATTCCAGTTTACGCAATCAAGGGTGAATCGACCGACACTTACAATCGTCACGTAAGGACCGCGCTCGATACGCATCCTGACATCATCATCGACGACGGTTCTGACGTGGTTGCCACACTGCTAAAGGAACGTGGCGGCCAGATCAAAGAGCTCATCGGCTCGACTGAAGAAACAACGACCGGCATTCAACGTCTCAAGGCAATGGAAACCGCCGGTGTGTTGTCCTTCCCTTCAATCGCCGTGAACAACGCCCAAACGAAACACTTCTTTGACAATCGTTATGGCACGGGGCAATCGACTCTCGACGGAATCATTCGTGCGACCAACATCCTGCTGGCCGGCCGTACGCTCGTCGTCGTCGGTTACGGATGGTGCGGCAAGGGTGTGGCCCTGCGCGCAAGAGGAATGGGCTCGAATGTCGTCGTCACGGAAGTCGATCCGATTAAAGCTGTCGAAGCGGTGATGGATGGATTCCGCGTAATGCCGATCTCTGAGGCATCGTCAATCGGCGACATCTTTGTGACCGTCACCGGAAACCGTCACGTCATCGACGGCGAGCATTTTTCACGGATGAAGGATGGCGCCATCGTCTGTAACAGTGGTCACTTCGATCTGGAGCTCAATCTCGTCGCGCTGCGTGAGATGGCGAGCGCGCCGGTAACGATGCGTCCCTTCGTCGAGGAATATAAACTCCAGTCGAACGGCCGCAAGATAATCGTGCTTGGAGAGGGCCGCTTGATCAATCTCGCCGCTGCCGAAGGTCACCCGGCCAGTGTGATGGATATGAGCTTCGCGAACCAGGCGCTTTCTGTTGAGTACCTGGTGAAGAACAAAGGAAAGCTGGAGCCAGGCGTTCACCTGTTGCCTGCGGAAGTAGACACTGAGATCGCGAGCCTGAAGTTGCGTGCGCTCGGCATCGCCATCGACACGCTGACCGCCGAACAACTCGAATACATCTCGAGCTGGGAAACCGGAACTTAATCCACCGATTGCGCAGATTCCACTGATTTATCTGTGTAATCCGTGTAATCTGTGGTTAAGTTCTTACTCGGGAAAGAAAATACGTGCCTGCGGCGGCGAAGATCAGCAGTGGCGACCAGCCGGCGACTGAGGGACGCAGCAAACCGTGATTTCCGAGTTGCTGAAACCCACCTCCTACCGCCCAGTAAGCGATACCTACAACCACCGCGGCACAGAGCGCAATCACAGTTCCCTTCCGGCCGAACGACACCGCCAGAGGCATGCCGATAAAGGCCATTATAATGATGCCGAAGGGGCCCGCGTATTTTCGTTGCAGCGCCACCGCCAAAGCAGACACATCCATTCCGCGCTGCTTGGCTGCGTCCAGGTACCTCTTCAAATCATGCGCGCTAAGCTGTGAAGGGCGATCGATGGTTGGTTTGAAGACGGCCGGTGATTCAACTCCCGCAAAAACAGTTTCAGCGTCTTTTCTCCGCTCGACTTCCATCGACTTCAAGGCAAGCGTTTCAGCATCCGTGATCTTGAGATGAGTCGGATCGGTCCATACTCCACTTTTGCCGGTAACGACTTGCGCGAGATGGACTGCCTCAGAATCCAACTCGTAAACCGTTGGCTCGATGAGTCGTCCATCGTCGCCAAACTCGTATGAATAAAACCGCCGTGTTTCGGTTGACGCGAGCCACTGGCGCCCAGTGCGCGTCGTAGCACGCGCCTCCCCCCCGCGAATTCTCGCCCGTAACGCGTCCTGCTTTACGTTCGTTCCCGGCATCACGTACTCCTGGACCAGCCACGATCCAAAAGCCATCGCGAGCGCAAAGAAGAACCCGGGTAACATCAACCGGTAGACACTCTGGCCCGAAGCCCACCACGCGATCGCTTCGTGTCTCCTTGCGACCAGCGCGTACGTGACGAGCACGGAGATCAACATCGTCGCGGGAAAGAGTTCTACCGTAATGAGTGGCAGGAGAAACAACAGGTATCTCGCAACCAAGCCGGCGTCCGTGTGATTGACAGCGATGAATCGCCACAGCTCGAATAAAGTGAAGATGTTGAAGATCGCGGCCAGCGCGATGAAGCACACAATGAAAGTTACCGCCAGCGAGCGAAAGAGCGTCGCGTCCATGAGGTTTGGAAAGCGCAAAGCGGAGATACCGCGGTGCCCAATCTCGCTTGTCTGGTGCGATGGGGATACGGGCCGTGCGGCTTTCGATTTCAAAGATAGAACCGCACCCGAAGAGATAAACGGAACTCGCTGCGTCAGCAGAAACAGCAGACTCAAAACGAACACGAAAGTCGTTGCCAGCCATGGTCCAATGTAAGGTGAAATTGTGCCGACCCGCGACAGCGATTCTCCCAGTAATGACGTCAAGTAATAAATGATGACCACGATGAGGGTCAGCAACACACCAACGCTTCTGCCTCCACGCCGTATTCGTAAGCCCAGCGCTGCTGCCAGCAGTGAAAAGAAGAACGGAGCTACTGAAAGAGCCACTCGGCGGTTGAGGATTCTGACAGCTTCTTTTTGCTTCGCTTCGGATCCCGAAGCAGCCCGCTCACGAAGTTCAGCCCAATCCATTGAATCGGCGTTCGTGTCGCGCTGATTCAATTGCTGCACGATGTCGGCACGACCAGTGTTAATCGAGAACCTCAACTGCTCGGAACGTTCGACGACGTATGACTTTTGATCGTCAGCAGTTGTCGCACCCTCAGCAGAATTCTCAGAGTTCGGAAACTTGGTAGCGAGCACGTCAGTTAAAACCAGTTCTGACTGATCGCCTGATGAGTCGATTCGTCCCGAACGAGCGGTGAATACTTCCGTGGTGCGATCGGTGCGTTGCGCGAAGATAAAAACGCGTCCCCACGTGCCTCGGTCTTTATCGCCATCGCGCACGTAGATCACGTAACGCGGCAGCGTGCTGAAGGTTCGCGGCTCGACTGGCGAATCGAGTTTTGCCAGTGCTCCTTGAAGTGCGATGCGTTCGAGATCTCTGGCCGCCTCGGGCGCTTCTTTCAAGTGCAGGTAGGTAGTGACACCGCTTAGCAGCAATCCGATCAGCAATGCGGGCCAGATCATGGTCCAGGAACCAACGCCGGCAGCACGCATCGCCACGATCTCGCTGTCGCTTCCCATGCGTGAGAAGCCAACGATGATTCCCGCCAGGGTGGCTAAAGGAATTGAGAACGTAAGCACTCCCGGCAGCAGTGCCGCGCCGATTGAGCCGAGCAGCGAGAACGGCAAGTCGGCGTAAACAACCAGCTCCGCGAGACGAGCGGCTTGTTGTGCGAAAAGGATGGCCGTGAGCAGCAGGAGCGACAGCGCGATGTAAGGGACCATCGCGCCGATGATGTATCGAGGGATTAAAAAGATCCTGAAGTTAAGGTTCTTCTTTAACATCATGCAAATCTTGCAATCCTGAAATCCTGTCCAATTAACTTGCAGGCCGGATCCGCGGCATTCGTTCAAGAACTCTGCCAATCAATTGAAAAGTCAGTTCAGCCATCTCTCGCTTTGTCACTTTCGAAACTTCCCTCGCCTCTTCTGCAAACTTTGCCGGCGGTAACTTCTCAGTCGCCCGCAACTGTGTATGAAGACGTTTAGACACTGTGCCGCCGCGACCATTGCTGCACTGGCCACACCGAAGCGACAAGTCTGCATCAAGGTAAACCGCTTCGTCACCCGTGAAAGCCCGGTGGCAGTTCGCGCAGGCACGCAGATCAGGCAGGAAGCCCTCGAGCTTCAATAGCCACACTTCAAAGTAACGCAGCACTGCTTCGAGATCTTCAGGAGTCTCCGACACGGCTTCAAAGCACGCCAGCGCCATCCGAAAAAGATTGTCATTGGCCTGGTGCGGTGGTGAAAAATCGATGAGAAGATCTCCCATGTAAGAGAAACCTGTGAGGACCGAGGCATTGGAAGAAAGGTTAAAGCGTGACTTTAAGATCTCGGCTTGCCGGAACGATACGAGCTCCCGGTGCTCTTTCTCGTAATAGGTGAGATTGATGAGAGTGAAAGGTTCAAGCGCGGCGCCAAAACGGTTCTTCAGTTTTCTGCAACCTTTAGCGACTCCTCTGATCAATCCCGCTGAGCGACTCAGGCAAACGACAATCTTGTCAGCCTCTGCCAAATTATAAGTGCGCAGGACGAGTGCCTCAGTTTCGAATACAGACATTTCACGGTGACGGGAAGAAGTAGAGGAGCCAACTCAGCACGAGACCGATCGCCATGAACTCCACAAAAACCTTGACGCCGTAAAGCCATTGCTCTCGTGTCGTATCTTTCGAGATGGCGCCGAATACGATCGAAGCAAGCGCAGCGAATAAAGTCATCACCAGGAAGTGTCTCAAGACTTCCTCCCTGCGGCGATATCAAACGCATCGAGCATAGTCAGGTAATTTAAGAGCCCGGCAATTATCAGAAAAATGTAGCCATACTCATATGTTACGCGCGCGGCTTGTTGTGGATCTTCACTAAAACCTACGCCCAGCAACCACGATACGATGTAAAGCGCGCCTGTTCCGAGGTTACCAATCATCGGCGGGACTTGCAGGAGAACTGACCAGCCCTGGGCGTTAGAGAGGTCGTGCATGTGACCACCCATGACCAGGCCCAGTATGAAACAAACCCAAACGGCGCCGCCCATCAACGCTGCGCGCCCCCACTGTCCGAGCAGCAAGTGCCCGGCGCCGGGGATAAACCAAGCTGCCAGTCCAATCAGCCAGGCCCCGCTGGGCGTTGCCTCGATTTCCTCGGCCTGCATGCGTTCGGTTTTAACCAAAGAGTCTACCCTCCAGTATTCGCGACAATAAGGTTTTACATTAAGAGATAGTTTCCCGCAAACGCGCACAAAAGCTAGCAGTGCCTTGGATTGAGAAGTTTTCTCTGCGGTTCTTTGCGTATCTCCGCGTCCTCTGCGGTAAAGGCTATTTCAACGCAGAGAACGCAGAGATACGCAGAGAACCGCAGAGAAAGCTAAGCATTCACTTCAGCCGTCGGCATTGCGACCTTTGACGTCCAACCTTAACTTTCAACGATCAGTACAGCAGATACGACTGTCTTAGTTCTTTAAACTCATCGAGCGGCGTTTTTGTTTCTTCGACAATCACTTCAAGCTCAGTGCCCTTCTCAAACGCCTCTCTAATCTTTGCGGTTCCGCTGATCACGTCGAACGGATTCTTGTCATAGACATATTCGTACGGCGGCACCTTCCAGCGAAACTCGTCTCTGTACATATCGTGCGCAAACTTCGCCATTGCAATGCCTGCCGTCCAGGGCTCAAACACATCCCTGTCATTGACATGAATCTGCACACCGCCGCAGCTAACGCCCGCATGCTTCTGAAAAGTTGGTTGAAACACACAACTCCTGAAAAACACTCCTGCTAAACCAAGCGCGTTTAGTCGATCCGCATAAGCGTCCGGATCGATATACGGCGCTCCGATCAGCTCGAATGGCTTCGTCGTTCCCCGGCCTTCAGAAACCTGCGTACCTTCGAAATGAACCGTGCCGGGAAATACTGTCGCAGAATCAAGAGTCGGCATGTTCGGCGACGGCATCACCCAGGGCGCGTCCGTGTCGTCATGCCAAAATTCTCGCTTCCATCCTGCCATTGGGATCACTTCCAGATCACAGTCGATCTTAAAGTATTCGTTGAACATTCGAGCCAACTCGCCGACCGTCATCCCATGACGCGTAGGCAACGGAAACTGTCCAACAAACGACGCATACTCAGGTTCGAGAATATTTCCAGCGATGCCCGCTCCATTGATTGGATTCGGTCGATCGCAAACAACCACTCGCTTCCCCAACCGGCGCGCAGCCCGCATGCAATTCGCCAGCGTGTAAACAAAGGTATAGATGCGACAGCCGACGTCCTGCATATCGAAGATCAGCACGTCGATGTCCTGGAGCATCGCGTCCGTAGGTTCTCTCGTCTCGCTGTAAAGCGAGTGCACGGGCAGACCGGTCTTGCGATCGATGCTGTGACCTGTTTCGATCATGTTGTCCTGAACGTCACCGCGGATTCCGTGTTGTGGCCCAAACAGCGCGCTGAGTTCGATGCCGGGGTGTTCGTGCAATAGATCGGCGGCGTGTTGATATCCGTGGTCAACGGATGCCTGATTGCAGATTAATCCGGCGCGTCCCTGCACTGAGCCCTCTTCAAGTAATCTCTCAAGTCCCAGCTCGACGTGCTGCACCGACTTTTTCCTGCTTTCTCTTTCGAGAGTTAAAGTCATTCGTTAGATCTCCACTAGCCACACAAAACAGATCCGCCATTCACGTTGAGCACCTCACCGGTAATGTGATCCGCCCAGTGAGTGCACAGAAAAACGATTGGTCCGGCAATCTCCTCCGGTGTCGCGACGTGGCCCAGAGGGATGGTCCTATTGATCGATTCAAGCCTTGTATTGTCAGCAAAGACGTCCACATTCATGTCAGTATCAACCCAGCCTGGCGCCACGCAGTTCACGTTGATGCCAAAGCTCGCCAGTTCCGGCGCGAGTGATTTAGTGAACGAGATCTGCCCGCCCTTCGATGCTGCATAATTGGAAACGTTAGCTTCGCCCCGCTGCCCTGCTGTCGAACTCACAATCACGATCCGCCCAAATCTCTGTTTCTTCATAAAAGGAACAGCCGCGCGACATACTGTCCACGTGCCTTTAAGATTGGTGTCCAGCGTCTTATCCCAAAGTTCTTCCGAGATCGACTCGACTGAAGCACCTTCCCAGATGCCGGCATTGCAAATCACGAAATCGACGCGACCTAAATGCTCAACTGTTTGTTGAAGCAACTTTTCAGCCTCGCTGATTTGAGCAACATCCGCCTGAATCGCGAGGGCTTTAACGCCTTGCGCTCGCGCCAGATCGACAGTGGCCATCGCCGCATCTTCGTCCTTGATGTAATTAACGACGACGTGTGCACCGCAGGAAGCGAAAAGATCGACGACAGCTTTCCCGATGCCACGAGAGCTTCCAGTAACAAGCGCAACCCGATCCGTCAAACCTAACTTGTTCATTGATGAATTCATGCAGGAGTGGAGACCGACTCTAGTTCTGATTCGCGGACGACGCGTGTTGCCTGGTTCACAAACGACTTGAACAGTCGCTGAGACAACGCATCATCCTTCCAGCCAAGTTCCGGATGCCATTGAACGGCTATCACAAATCGATCCGGGCGCGGATCTTCCAACGCTTCGATCACGCCATCTGACGTCCATGCTGTGGCGACAAGATCGGCGCCGATTGATTCGATTGCCTGATGATGGTGGCTATTGACGAGCGCATCAACCGTCCCGGCTATATTCGCCAACTTGCTATTCTCCAGCAGGCTTATGCGGTGAGAACGACGCTCGCGCGGTACGCCCTGCTCATGTTTGATTGCTTGCGGTATTTGCGATCTGATGTCCTGAATCAGAGTCCCGCCTCGAGAAACATTCAGTACCTGCATTCCAAAACAGATGGCGAACAGCGGTATTTGTTTTCTCTCGGCGGCATCAATCACCAGTAAATCAGTTTCATCTTTGATCGTGTGGACCGAGCCGAGCTCCGGGTGAGGTGGTTGACCGTATCTCAGTGGATCCACGTCGGAGTCGCTTCCGGGCAGCAGGATGCCTTCCAACCCGTTCATGACGGAATCAATATAGCCGGCGTTTGGAATCAGACTGATGTGCACGGGAGCGCCACCTGCGGCCTCGACGGCTTCGCTGTAGTGGCGCGAAAGATAAAATCGATCAGTTGCGTATTCGATGCGCATCGGGATACCGATGCGTGGTCGTTTGTTCATCGTTCGTATCATAACCCATGAGAGTTCTCTGCGTAACTCTGCGTCCCTCTGCGTCTCGGCGGTAAACTAGCACATCCACCGCCGAGGCGCAGAGGGCGCAAAGTTACGCAGAGATTAAGCCTCCTTGACTTACATTGAAACGAGTTCCTATAGTCTCATCAAAGAAGCATGCAGAAAGAAAACAATAGGGTGCGCAGCACGACTGTGTTGCTCGTACGCAAGGACGCTCACGTCGCACTCGCGGGAGATGGGCAGGTAACGCTGGGCGAAACTGTCATGAAAGCCAGCGCCAAAAAGGTCCGGCGTCTCTACAACGATCAGATTTTGGCCGGCTTCGCTGGAGCAACTGGAGACGCGTTCGCGCTGTTGACGCGGTTCGAAAGCAAGCTCGAGCAGTATCACGGCAATCTCGAGCGCGCCGCGATTGAGCTCAGTAAAGAATGGCGCACCGACAAGATGTTGCGTCATTTGGAGGCGCTGTTGGTCGTCGCCGATAAGAAGGGTTCTTTTCTTCTGTCGGGAAACGGCGACGTCATCGCACCGGATGAAGGCGTGCTGGCGATCGGATCCGGCGGTTCTTACGCATTGGCCGCCGCGCGTGCACTGATTAAAAATACGGATATGTCTGCGCGTGAGATTGCTGTAGAAGCGCTGCGTATCGCTGGTGAGATCTGCATCTATTCGAATCAAAATATCGTAGTAGAGGAACTGTGAATGTCTTCAGTTTAGAGTTCAAGCTTTAGCTTGCCTGCCAAACCGGCAGCCTAAAGGCTGAACTCTGAACTTTGAGATGAGAAAGCTATTCTGAAATGGTTATTTATTTGGCTGGAGAAGTGGACGAAGAAGCGCGGCTCGACGAGATGTCGCCACGTCAGATCGTAACGGAACTCGACAAGCACGTCGTAGGACAACGCAATGCCAAGCGTGCCGTAGCCATCGCTTTGCGAAATCGCGTGCGGCGCCAGAAGTTGGCACCTGAAATGGCAGTGGACGTGATGCCCAAGAACATCATCATGATCGGTTCGACGGGTGTCGGTAAGACCGAGATCGCTCGTCGCCTGGCACGCATGTCCAACTCGCCGTTTCTGAAAGTGGAAGCTTCCAAGTTTACCGAAGTCGGATACGTCGGGCGTGATGTCGAAAGCATGATTCGCGATCTCACTGAAATCTCAGTCGAGATGACGCGACAGGACAAGATCGAAGAGGTCGCCGAAAAGGCAGAACTCAACGTCGAAGAGCGAATCCTCGACTTACTACTTCCTCCACCGCGCTCGGCTTCGAGTTTTTATGACTTCGACGCTGATACCAGCGAGGAGCAATCCACTGAACTGGACAGTCCCGCACGCGACGAGCAGTTTCAACGCACACGCGAGAAGCTTCGCACCCAACTACGCAGCGGCAAGCTCGACAATCGTTTAGTCGAACTGGAAGTCAGAGAGAAGAACTTTCCGGTGATCGAGTTAGCGGGTCCGCAGGGCGTCGAAGAAATGGGCATCAACATGAAAGATATGTTGGGCAACCTGTTTCAGGGACGCACGAAACGACGCAAGCTGCGCGTTGACGAAGCGATGGAATATCTGATGCAGGAAGAGGAAGAGCGCCTCATCGATATGGAGCAGGTCGCACGCTCCGCCATCGAGCGAGTTGAGAATTCGGGAATTATCTTTCTCGATGAGATCGACAAGATCGCCGGAAGAGAGTCGGGACACGGCCCGGACGTTTCTCGCGAGGGAGTGCAGCGCGACATCCTTCCGATCGTCGAGGGAACAACGGTCAACAGTCGTTACGGAATGGTCCGCACCGACCACATTCTTTTCATCGCCGCGGGCGCATTTCACGTTTCGAAACCTTCCGACTTGATTCCCGAGCTACAGGGGCGCTTTCCGATTCGCGTAGAACTCGAGTCACTCACGATCGAAGACTTCAAACGAATTCTGACGGAACCGCGCAACGCGCTTATCAAGCAGTACCAGGCGATGATGGAAACTGAAGGCGTCACCATCGAATTTACTTCAGACGCGATCGACTCCATTGCCAACTTCGCTGCCCAGGTGAACCAACAGACCGAAGACATCGGCGCCCGTCGTTTGCAGACGATCATGGAAAAACTGTTGGAGGAGATCAGCTTTGAAGGGCCGGACCTCGATCCGAAGCACCAGCGTATTGATGCAGCTTATGTCTCAGGCATGCTTGCCGAAACTGTGAAGGACCAGGACCTCAGTCGTTACATTCTGTGAAGCAATCGGTTAACCACAAAGGCTCTAAGACACAAAGAATTAAGATCGATCCATTAATCAAGTATTTGTGTCTTTGTGTCTTAGTGGTTCTTATGGGGGGATGCGGGAAACGAAGACCTCCGCTGCCTCCGGTCGAGCGAGTGCAGCAACGCACCGAGTTTCTTTCCGGCGCGCAGCAAGGTAACGAAGTGATACTCAGTTGGCCGGCGCCGCGACGAAATGCGCCGGACAGCAGTGTGCAGAGCATCAGACGCATCGACGTTTACCGCCTCGCGGAAAAACCAGGCGCGCCACTCGCGCTGACCGAGGACGAATTCTCAGCGCGCGCAACGCTCATCGGTTCCGTTACCTACCAACAAATCCAGACCGCGGGCGACACTTTGACTTATCGGGACGTGCTCGAGCTCGCCGGACAGCCCACCCGTTTGCGTTATGCGCTTCGTTACGTCAATGCTTCTGGCCAACGAGCTGCCTTCTCGAACTTTCTCAGCATTGAACCTGCTGCACGCGTCGCACAAGCTCCCACACTTACAGCACCACCCAAAGTCACCGAAGATTCGATTACGATCTCCTGGCAGCCGCCAACAGCGAACATCGATGGCTCGACGCCTGTGAATCTCCTGGGCTACAACATCTATCGAGTTGACGAGTCGCAGACTGAAATCGGCAACCAGGCGATCAATTCAGCATTGATTTCTGGAACGGAATACGCGGACAAGAATTTCCAGTTTGGTAAAGACTATCGCTACATCGTCCGTGCTGTTTCACTCGGAACTGGAGGCTCACAGGTAGAGAGTCTCAACTCCAATACTGTTTCAGTATCGCCTCGAGACATCTTTCCTCCGGCTGCGCCGGAGAGACCGAGCGTCGCCGCACCTGAGCCATCGTCGGCGAGACTTGCTATCTTCTTTGCGGCCAACAAGGAAACTGACATCGCAGGCTATAACATCTATCGCTCAACTGATCCCGACCTTCCGAAAGCGAATTGGACCAAGTTGAACCAGGCGCTTTTGACGCGCACCACTTATCAGGATGATAAGGTTGAGCCGGGCAAGACCTATTACTATTACGTGACGGCTGTAGACAAGGCCGGCAATGTGAGTCCGCCGTCGGAAGTCGGATCGGAGAAGGCGCCTTGAGACTTTGTCGCATTTCACATCCCAGTCTTGAGTCTGCTCGTTATGCTGTATTGCGGGAGTCGAATGTCTTCCCTCTCCCAACCGGCTACAACCTTTTGAATATTCCCACGGAGGAAGGTGCACTGCCTCTCGATGAAGTAAAACTGCTCGCGCCTGTTGCGCCTTCAAAGATTGTTTGTGTGGGCAGAAACTATCGCGAGCATGCGGCGGAGCTGGGCAACAAGATGCCAGACGAACCGCTGCTGTTCTTGAAGGCGCCGTCCGCAGTAATTGCTTCGGGCGAACAGATCGAACTGCCGAGTGCGTCACAACAGGTCGAGCACGAAGGTGAGCTTGGAGTAGTGATCGGCCGTCGCGCGCGCAAGGTGCCGCAGAATGAAGATCCGTTGAGTTATGTTTTTGGTTACACCTGCGTCAACGATGTCACCGCGCGCGATCTACAGCGCAAAGACGTTCAATTCACGCGCGGCAAGTCGTTTGACACGTTCTGTCCCGTGGGGCCGTGGATTGAGACGAGCATCGATCCGAGCAAGGTGGCGGTGGAGACGCGCCTCAATGGTGAAGTGAAACAAAAAGGCAACACGGCTGACATGGCCTTTCCTGTCGCCTTTCTTATAAGGTACATCTCTGAGATCATGACACTGTATCCGGGCGACCTGATCGCTACGGGAACGCCCGCAGGCGTTTCGCGAATGAACCGTGGCGATACAGTGGAAGTGGAAGTGGCGGGAATCGGCGTTCTACGGAACGAAATAAATTAGCTGCGGATTTTCGCCGATGAACGCAGATCTATGCGCGTTCATCGGCGAAAATCCGCGGTTAAAAAGGAGTCTTACTTATGAAATTTTTTCTTGATACCGCAAATCTTAACGAGATACGCGAAGGAGCAGCGCTGGGCATTGCCGATGGAGTGACAACCAATCCGTCCTTGATCTCCAAGGAAGGTAACGTTGACTTCAAACAGCACATCGCTGCCATCTGCGAAATCGTGCAGGGGCCTGTTTCGGCTGAAGTGACCAGCCAGGACAAAGACGGAATGGTCCGCGAGGGACGGGAGTATTCGAAGATCGCTCCTAACGTGGTCATCAAGTGTCCACTGACTCGCGATGGCTTGAAAGCTACGCGCCAGCTATCGGACGAAGGCATTCGCGTAAACGTCACGCTCTGTTTCTCAGCCGCGCAGGCGATCCTGGCGGCGAAGGCAGGGGCTTCGTTCATCAGCCCGTTTCTCGGTCGCCTGGATGACATCGGCGAGAACGGACTCGTGTTGCTGCAAGACATCGTCGAGATCTACCGGAACTACAGTTGGAAAACGGAGGTCCTGGCTGCGAGTATGCGCCACCCGATTCACGTGATCGAAGCTGCACGTATGGGCGCTGACATCGCGACGATGCCGTTCAAAGTGATCGATCAACTGTTCAATCATCCGTTGACTGATAAAGGTCAGGCCCAGTTTCTGGCTGATTGGGCCAAAAGCGGAAGGAAGGCTTGATAGCCGCCGCGGATACGATCATCGTCAGCGTGCTTAAATACGATGGCAGCGAGCATCGACGCTGGCCCGCGCGAATCGCGAAGACGGAAGATACGCTCCTGGTTCTCGATGCGGTATTCGACGAGGAGATCGAACACGATCTCCTCGGCACGATTGCAAGCGGAACTATCAGTACCGAATACTACTGGCTCGATCGCTGGTACAACGTTTTTCGCTTCAGTGATCCGGATCGGACGTTGAAGAACTTTTACTGTAATGTAAACACGCCGCCGCAATTTGACGGACGCGTTCTCAGCTACATCGATCTGGACATCGATGTGCTGGTCGCACCCGACCTCACTTACAAGATTCTCGACGTAGACGACTTCGAAGAAAACGCCAGGCGCTACGGTTACCCCGAGAAGATCCAGGCGAATGCGCGTCGCGCCTTGTCGCAGTTGACCGGACTCATCGAAGCAAGATCGTTTCCATTCACGGATAAGACCAGATAGAGATCCGTCTCCATCCGTGTTATCTGTGGTTAATTCCCTTTACGAACTATATGGCCTCAAAACAACAACGCAAACAGTCGAAATCCAAACTTGAAATCCTGCGCGAGCGAAGCGTGCTGGCCGAGCAAGGCGGCGGCGTGGCTCGAGTTGAAAAGCAGCACGCAGCGGGAAAGATGACCGCGCGCGAAAGGATCGAGTTCCTGCTCGACGAGGGTTCCTTCGAAGAGTTTGACAAGCTGGTCGTGCATCGCTCGAAAGATTTCGGACTCGAGAAACAGCTTTACCCGGGCGACGGTGTGATTACCGGGCATGGTTTGATCGACGGGCGGAACGTGTTTGTTTTTGCGCAGGACTTCACCGTGTTTGGCGGATCACTCTCGGAGACGCACGCGGAGAAGATCTGCAAGGTGATGGACCTCGCGATGAAGGTTGGCGCACCGATCATCGGTCTGAACGACTCAGGCGGGGCGCGCATCCAGGAAGGCGTCGTCAGTCTCGGTGGTTATGCGGATATTTTTCTGCGCAACACACTCGCAAGCGGCGTGGTGCCGCAGATCAGTTGCATCATGGGCCCATGCGCCGGCGGCGCCGTTTACAGTCCCGCCATCACCGATTTCAACATCATGGTCAAAGACACGTCCTACATGTTTATTACCGGACCGGAAGTGATTAAGACTGTGACGCACGAGGAAGTGACTAAAGAGGAACTGGGCGGCGCTGTCACGCACAACAGCGTTTCGGGCGTCGCGCATTTCGCGGCGGACTCCGACGAGCACGCGCTGCGAATCGTTCGCGAGCTCTTCTCGTTCATACCCGGGAACAATCTCGAAGATCCACCGCGCTTGGATGTAAGCGATCCGGCCGACCGCCTTGAAGCTAAGCTGAATGAAATTGTTCCCGAGGCCTCGAATCAACCTTATGACATTCGCGAAGTCATAAACTACATCGTCGATGATGGGTATTTCTTCGAGGTGCAACAGATGTTTGCGCCGAACATCTGTGTTGGATTTGCACGGCTTGGCGGCCGTTCCGTAGGCATCGTGGCGAACCAGCCGGCGTTTCTTGCCGGTGTGTTGGATATCGCGGCGTCCGTCAAGGGCGCGCGGTTCGTTCGCTTCTGCGATTGTTTCAATATCCCACTCGTGACGTTTGAAGATGTGCCGGGGTTTCTGCCTGGCGTTTCTCAGGAACATGGCGGCATCATCACACAGGGCGCGAAGCTTCTGTATGCGTTTGCCGAAGCCACCGTGCCGAAGCTCACGGTCATTACGCGCAAAGCATACGGCGGGGCCTACTGCGTCATGGCTTCGAAGCACATCCGTACCGACGTCAATTTCGCGTGGCCGTCAGCGGAGATTGCCGTAATGGGAGCTGAAGGAGCGGTGGGGATTCTTTACCGGCGTGAGCTCAACGAAGCGCAGGACAAAGAGTCAGCACGCAATGCGAGAATTCTCGAACTGGAGGAGAAGTTTGCCAATCCTTACGTGGCCGCTGAGAGAGGATTTGTTGACGAGGTGATCGAGCCCGCTCAAACGAGGCCGAAACTGATCCGAGCCCTTGCGCTCCTGGAGAACAAGCGCGACACAAACCCGCCGCGGAAACACGGGAATATTCCTCTGTAACCACCCCTTTGAACCACAAAGACACGAAGACACAAATTGAATTTTCTTCATTTGTGCCTTTGTGTCTTTGTGGTTAATTGTGTTCGGCGGGCTCGAAGGCGATCAGCCTCGAGGCTGGATCGAAGGTGATTCTGAACGGAAAGAGTGCTCCGCGGCCGAGAATGATCGGAGTTCCGGGTGCGACCCCCGTCAACATGTCGGTCGGCACTTTATTCAGCACCAGCGACCCGATACTCACGACCTGTGGCTCAATTCTTTGAGATTGCACTATTCCACCGCCGAGATCATGGATGGCATTTTCACTGCGTCTGTGATTCGAACCTGTCCCGCCATTTAGGCCAAGTCCAAAACCCGAGCCGGTATCAATCAAAGCTAATCGTCCGTCTCCGAGCCTGACGTACGGTCGATCGCTGTCAGCGTCGCGGATCCAACGCACAACCGCGCCATCCCGCGGTACTTCGCTTAGACGCAGACGTGTCTCAAACACGCGTAACTCGAGATTAGGTAAGTCAACGATATAACCGAGGGGGCTGAAGACTTGAGTCGGATCCAGCACACCATCTATCGACCCCGGTAGGTTGGCGACGACTGCCGCCGTAAAGCTCCCCGGAAGATCATTGTTACTTCTGCCCAGCGCCAGACCGGAAATGTGTGCTGCCTGATTTGAAATGATTGGAGAGGTGCTGAGGCCGCCTACGAGGGGCTGGCGTGCTGTCGTGACTCGCAGCCCTGCTCGCTCAACAACATTGCGACTGATGAGCGAAACACCCGCGCCCGTATCAATCACGAAGACAAACGGCCCGGCACCCTTAATCCAGCCGTTCACCAACAAACCGCGGTCGCGTTCATCACGCAGGCGAATCGGCGCGACAGGGGCTGCCGTGCTTCTGCTCTCCGGTCGCTGAACACGTTGATGGGCGATTCCTGATGTAGGAACCGCCCATGCAACCATTGCAACACTGAGAGTACTTAGAGCGATAGCAAGTTTAGCTTTGCTCACTACTCCGGACCTCTAAGTATCGAGTTAGTAGTTCCGGTTTCGGTTGCGCAGCTTGTACGTCCACAGGGCCGAACCACCACCACCCGAGAGCGCGCCGATTGCCGCACCCTTCTTGCCGCCAATCAATCCACCGATGACGGCGCCGGCGCCCGTACCCATAGCTACAGTCAGCTTATCGCGATGCTTGTCCCAGAAGCTGCGCTTCCGCGGCTCGTAGCTGTAGTAAACGCGCTGGGATGAAGCTCGACTACCCGAGTTGCGATAAACGACGCGAGTCGGAGTGCGCCTGGTTGTCGTTACCGACCGCTGTTCGGTCTGTGTCGCTGCGGCAAAACCATCGGCGAAACCGGTCTTGTAGGCCGTCTGCTCGCCTGCCGTGTTGAACTCGGCCGGAACCATTTCATTGTTCGCCGGCTGTTCCGCGGCAACGGGAGTCGTTTGCGGTGCGTTCTGGGCGGCAGTTGTAGTTTCAGCCTCTGCCGGTTGAGTCTTGTGCATCACCAGTGCGCCGACCGAGCCACCGATTAAGGCTGCAATCAAGGCCACTGGAAGTAACTTGTTAGTCATAATCATCGCTCTGCTTCTCCTTGCAAAAGATCAAGTACATCTCAAGCAGTGCTGCAATACTGCAAGAGGTATTCCTGTTTTGTCGGGGGAATGGAGCTGTTGGCTAAACGCTTGGAATTTTAGCAATCATTCCCGAAAAATCGGGGTTTGCAAGAAATTCACAAGAGAATTCCAATGGTTCTGATTTGAAGGATACCCGATATGGAAACGGCCGTATTCGATATAGGTAGGTAACCACAGATAAACGCGGATGGATACAGATCAAATCCGTATCCATCCGCGTTCATCTGTGGTTCAACTTTACGCGGCCCGCTGTGCGGCGGGCTTGTCTTTCAGGAGTTCCAGGGCCTTCTTGAGTTGCAGATCCTCGGCGGCTGCCGGCTTAACCGGTGCCGGCGTCGCTTCTCGCTTCTCATTTCCCTGGTCGGGCTTGGCGATGTCGTCGTCGTCATTACCAGTGAGGTCGTCGGGATCGACTGAGTCTGCGACTTCCGTTCCCTTCACCTCGGCTGTCGGCGTCACACCGGAATGGGCGCGGTCCTCGCCGAGAAACGTCTTTCCATTTGCACTCGCCCACTTCACGGTCGTCAGCAAGAGGCCATCGCCGCCACGCAGTGTAAACAGTTGCTGTTCGGTGCCTGCGCCAAAACTCGTCACACCAACAGCCTGGCCTCGATTTCGATCCAGCAACGCGGACGCGACCACCTCAGCCGCTCCGGCCGTGCCTGTATTGATCAGCGCTACTACCGGCCCTGAAAAGATTGTGGCTTTCGGGTCAGCCGTAAACGTCTTCAACGCCTTTCCTTCGCGACCGATGGTCTGAGCAAGCACGCCGTCTTTAATGAACAGGTTCGCGACGCTCACCGCTTCCGTCAGAGAGCCGCCGGCAGTGTCGCGCAGATCGAGCACGATCTTCTGAGCGCCCTGCTTGACGAGATCCTGAAGACGAGCGCGTGCATCAGCCGCTTCGCCATCTGCAAAACTGTTGATTCGGAGTACCCCAACGCGTCCGGCTTCCATGCGAGCTTCCGCGGCGGCAGCTCGTGTAGTTCCACGCTTCACCGTCACAGTGAGCGGGCTGGAATTCGCTCTTAAAACCCTCAGCTTGACTTCGCTGCCGGCGGGTCCATTAAGTAGTTGTTTCGCGTCGTAGAGCGAGATGTCTCGCGTGGCCTTAGTGTCGATGTACTCGATGATGTCGCCCGCTCTGATACCTGCCTGGTCGGCCGGCGAGCCCTTCATTGGGGCGATCACGTAAAGATACGAGGCGACCTGCGATAGCTCGGCTCCGATGCTCGCCTGGTTATCCTTGTTTCCGGCGTTATACTCGCGTACTTGCTCCGGCGTCAGATAGGTTGAGTAAGGATCCAGGCCATAGGCCAGACCGCGCAGAGCGCCTGCCCGAACCTTATCCATGTTTGGCTCATCTACGTAATCGTTCTGAATGTGCTGCAGTACGCTCTCAAAGATGCGTAACTGTGCGTTGGGGTCATTCGCCGGCTGTTGGGCGCGGGTGGAAATCCAGCCACCGACAGCGGTATAGAGAGTTAGCGTTGCAGACAGTAGAGTAAGGATGAACTTGGTACGAAATGACATTTACCTACCTCATAGATTACGTTAGAGCCCGGACCAAATCGAAACGTATGATACAGGCGGCATTTACACGGCGCAAGCTTAACAGGATTTGTCCTGTCCATCATGTGAAATCCTGAAAATCCTGTTAACTGAATGAAAAGAACTAGAGATCAATTCAACATTAGCGGCCCAATTCTCGCCCTCGACCTTGGCCAAAAGCTTGTCGGGGCCGCCATTTCGGACGAAAGATTGATAACAACCAAACGACTCCCACCACTCAAGCGCTCGAGTTGGAAAAAACTACTTCAGGACGTGCGCCAGTTGATTGAACGCTTTGACGCCCAAACCGTAGTCGTAGGTTTGCCGCTAAGACTGGATGGAACTGACGGCGATGCCGCAAAAGATGTTCGCCGCCTGGCCGCGAATCTGGCCAAATCCGTCGCGCAACCGGTTTACCTGCAGGACGAGCGCTTGACTTCATTCGAAGCCACAGCGAATTTAAAGGCGGCCGGTGTTAAGCCCGGCGATATTCCCGCACTCGTAGACGGTGAAGCGGCAGCGATGATCCTGCGAGACTTTCTTCAGACCGACCAGGAAAGGATTCGCGTTCCATCTGAGACAACTGAAGGATGAAGCGACTAATACTGCTGATAATCGTGCTGTGCATCCTGGCTGCGGCGGCTTTCGGAGCCTGGGCCTACTCTGACTTGCGCCGGCCAGTGGCTCACATGAAGGCCGGCCAGTACATCGAGATTCCCAAAGGCTCGTCGCCCTCAGCGATAGTCAAGAAACTGGTTGCGGAAGGGGTGATCAAACACGAGTGGCCGTTAAAGCTTTACCTTAAGAGCACGGGGGCCGGAAGCACTCTAAAAGCCGGCGAATATGACTTCCCCTCGCCCATTTCGCCGCTCAGTGTGCTGGCCAAACTTCAGCAGGGTGAGCGGCGCCTGAACCGTCTGACCATAATCGAGGGCTGGACACGTTGGGACATTGCACGGGCGATGGCACAGGTTCCGGAGTTCAAGCTCGCCAATGAAGCTCAAGCATTGGAGTTAATGAATAACGTGAGCCTGATCAGTGATCTCGATCCGGAAGCCAAAAATCTCGAGGGCTATTTGTTCCCTGACACGTACGAGTTCTCGCCTGAAACAACACCTGACCAGGTGATAGAGATGATGGTGAAGCGTTTTCGCGACGTCTGGAAACCGGATTGGACTGAGCGCGCGCGAAGCCGGAACTTCACGCCGCGTCAGATTGTTACCACCGCTTCAATCATCGAAACTGAGGCGAAGCTTGACGAGGAGCGGCCGGTGGTAGCGTCAGTGATCTACAACCGTTTGGAAAAGAACATTCCACTGGCGGTTGATTCGAGCGTGATTTACGCCTCGAAGCTCGAAGGAAAGTGGCGCTACGATGGCAAGGTTTACCTGAGCGACATACAAAGACGCTCGCCCTACAACACTCGGATCTACACCGGACTGCCGCCAGGACCTGTTGCCTCACCTGGAGAGAGTTCTTTGAAAGCGGCGTTGAATCCGGTCACGTCGGACTTTCTGTACTACGTTCGCAATCCAGCGCGTAATGATGGTGCGCACAACTTCTACAGCAATGGCGCTGAGTTTGAGACCGGCGTCCAGGCATTGCGCAAGTGGGAGCGCGAGCGCGATGAGGAAGAGGCGCGCAAGAAACGCGACAACAGCACCTCTGGAAAGTGATTTTCCTCTGCGGATCTCTGCGTCCTCTGCGTCTCTGCGGTTAAAACGATCTCTTCACCGCAGAGACGCAGGGGACGCAGAGATCTGCAGGGGAAAATCTCTTGACTTGCTTGTATTTGACTTACCGTTAATCTATTCTCAGTTTACGACTCCCCTAATGAAGTTCATTGCGGTGTGATAGCAAGAAGGTGTCATCATGTTGCGCATAATTACCGGGTTACTCGTAGTGATTGCTTGCTCTGCTCCGGCATTCGCACAGGCAGCTAAGGGCGTTGACAAGCAAAACGAGCGCGTCAGAGATAGCGGTTCGGATCGAACGCCTGCAAACAACGGCAACAAGACTGACGTTGGCGCCGGTCGAGGCATCGACTTCGGCAGCGGCCGCAGTCGTGAAGCACCTCCACTCCCAAATCCATATAGACTGAGCGGGCGTCGCGACGCGATCATCACCGCGGTGCAGGAGCTAATGCGCGATCGGAAGCTGGTTATGGATGAGGCTGCATCAAAGCTCTCGGAAGGAATCATTGTCAGCCAGCCCTTCACGTTTACGAAGGGAGCAGTAAACTCCGCCGGTGACCTCAGCCGATATGCAGACGTTCCTACTTCCAATGCCCGCGCATGGACGCGAGGCCGCTACACTTTGACGGTCGAAGTTCAGCCGATTGACGGCTCGACCGCCAACGTTGCAGTTAATGCAAAAGTTGAAGGACGAACCGACGGCGCGACCGGTGCTGAATGGACCACGCTGAAAAGCACTGGTCTTGCTGAAGATCAGTTTCTCGAAGGTCTCATCACCGCGGTAACGGGCGCTGCTCCTCCGGGACGAACCATCCCAAACCCGTAGGTCGAGTTAAGGAATTACATGAATTGCCAATTTCCAATTTCCGATTGCCGTTTTGGTTAAGGCTAGCGGTTTGAAATTGGCAATTGGCAATCGGCAATTGGAAATATGATTAACGATCCATTTCACCCGGAAGAAGCTATTGCGCGGGAGCACGACTCAAACCGGCGAAAACTCCTGGCAGTGATTTGCGCGGTGGCTATCACAGCAGTTCTCCTAGTCGGCTACGGATATATCCGCAAGTATCACACGCAAAGAATTCTCGCCGACAACACGCCACCGCCGGTTACCGACTCAGGTCCTAAAGGACCGCCACTGGCCCACGTCGTGATCGATGAGCCAACACTTTCGCAGGGCATGACGACAATCGGCGGCGTTGTAAAGAACACTTCAAAGCAGCACTTGACGGGCCTTTCCGTAGTGCTCGAGCTGCGCAGGCGAAAAGACGGCGGCGTAGAAGAAAGTCTGCTTCCCGTAACGCCCGCGCAACTCGGACCAGACGAGGAAGGCGTTTACTCGATGAAAGCGCCGGCTCACGATTTTGCTTCGATACGTCTTGCCGGTTTGAAAGCCGATCCGCAAGCGACGCTGGTTGCTTACACCTCATCACAGGGAAAGAAACGACCGCCCGAGCGACTCGAACCGCGCACGATAGTGGTCAAGCGCGCAGGCAAACCTGGAGAGTTTATTAACTCGCCAGACAACCCGACACGTGTTCCCTAGTCTCCCAACATCACATCTTTTGAAGTTTTTGTTGAGGGGTCGGCGTGCCGATGCTTAATGTGAAATGAGAGCTGTCGCAAAGAGAGTGCGCGCACTCTTAATCGTTTCTGTTTTTTTATTCTGCTCGGGTCTTGGCGTCGCTCAGAGTCCCATGCCGCGATCTACTCCTCCGGCGGCGCCGCCACCGCCAACCTCTGGTGGAGTAATCAAGAGTGATAAAAATGATCCCCCGCTGACAACCTTCGAAGAAGAAATTCGAATGAAGCGGGCCATTAAGCTGGCCGAGAAAGATCACCAGGAGAACCTGGATCGAGCGCGTGAGATTGCGCAGATCGCAAAAGAACTTAAGGAAAATGTAAAAGGCCAGTCAAACCTCGATCGTGATGCTGTAAAAAAAGTTGAGCGCCTTGAAAAACTCACCAAAAAGATCCGCGGCGAAGCTGGAGGCGAGGATGAAGAGATTGAAATCGTGAACCGCCCAACAGATGTCTGTTCGACTGTTAAGCAAATCGCGGACGCCACTGAGTCGTTATCGAAAGACGTTCAAAACACTCCGAGACAAGTCGTGTCGGCGTCGGTAATTAGTAATGCTAATGTTTTACTTGAGTTGATCAAGATACTTCGCACCTTTGTTCGTCAGCCTTAGTTATGAAATCACTTCTCTTCATGCTCGCGGTCTTGTGCTTCAGCGCAGTTACTGCTGTGGCTCAGGACGACGATGTGGTTCGCGTCAACACCGATCTCGTCGTGCTGAACGTCACGGTTACCGACAAGGCTGGGCAATACGTCAAGGGCCTGAAGTTACCTGACTTCAAAATCTACGAAGATGGCGTGGAAGTTAAGCCAGACATGATCGCCAGCTTCTCACTTCAGGAATCACCTTATGCCGCGGTTGTGCTGCTGGACAGTTCTGGCAGCATGGAAGCGCGTTTCTCGTTAGCTCGTTCGGCGGCGATCAGGTTTCTCGATGGACTGCGTCCTGAAGATGTCGCGGCGGTGTACAGGTTCGACTCGAAGGTTGAACGGGTGCAGGAGTTTTCGGGAGGCAGGGACCTCGCTCCGATTGCATATGCGATTCACGCTAAGGGCATGACGGCTCTCAATGATGCGATAGTGGAAGCCTCGAAGACACTTGCCGAACGACCAGAGCACCGCAAAGCGATCGTGATCTTGTCAGATGGTATGGACACGTTCAGCAAAGCGTCGAGCGAGAAGGCAGTTGAGAGTGCGCTCGCGGTCGGTGCAAGCATCTACGCGGTCGATATGTCGAGCCTTGAAGTAGCCGGCACAGCCACACGGCAGAGCGCAGCCTCGTTGAAGGGATTTGCGGAGAAGACTGGCGGCACATTCATCGCGACGCCAGGTGGACCAGCGTTGCGCGATGCTTTTACCGGCATTGCCAATGAGCTGGGGCAGCAGTACACGATCTCATACCGACCGGTAAACACAAAACGCGATGGGAAATGGCGCGCACTTGAAGTAAAGGTTCAACGTGAGGATCTCACCGTCCGCACACGCAAAGGCTACCGCGCTCCAAAACATTAGACAGGATTACAAGATTTTCAGGATTAACAAGATAGAATTAACCCGCACCAATCAGGGAAGTCTTTCCTGTAAATCCTGAAAATCCTGTAATCCTGTCAAAGGTTTTCTTATCTTGAAGTTTTTGTAAGCGACTTTTCTTTGTGGCGCTCAAAAGCAAGTTCGATAAGGATCTCGAGCACACGCGGAAACGGAACCCCTGACGCTTCCCACATCTTCGGATAACCCGACACCTCAGTCAGCCCCGGCATCGTATTCAATTCATTGATCACTAAATCGCCGCCGTTGCGAGTGAGAAAAAAGTCAACCCTCGCCAACCCCGATCCATCAACTGACTGAAACGCCCTGATCGCCATCCGCTGAATCTTTGTAGTCATCGACTTCGACACCGGCGCCGGCACTACAAAACTCACGTGGCCCGTACTTGTATACTTCTCGGTATAGTCCAGGAACCTCGCAGCCTCGTCATACACTACATACTCACCGGGCAAGCTCGCCTTCGGTTCATCATTGCCGAGCACCGCGCATTCAATCTCACGAGCAACAAGCTCTTCCTCGACAATGATCTTTCGATCGTACTCAGCAGCCAAATCGATGGCTTTGCTCAACGACTTCTTGTCCGCTGCACGCGATACTCCGACTGACGAACCGAGATTCGCAGGCTTAACAAAACAGGGCAAACCAATTTCGCTGCTGACTTTGCGCAGTATCTGCTCCGGCTTGTTGCGCCACTGAGAACGCAGGAACCAGATGTGTCTGCATATCGGCAATCCTGCCTGGACAAAGAGCGACTTCATCGTCACTTTGTCCATTCCGCACGATGAAGCGAGCACGCCGCAACCTACGTACGGCACGTCAGCCATCTCAAGTAATCCTTGAACTGTGCCGTCTTCACCAAACGTTCCGTGTAACACCGGAAAGACCACATCAACCTTCTCTCCGGCAGAATCGCCAAGCAACGCGATATCGCTCGTGGCCGTGTGAGTGTTCGAAGGCAACAATCCGTGAACCGAAGCAGGAAGAAGTTGTGCGGATTGTGAAGGGGCAAGCCACTTCCCTTCCTTGGTGATGGCGATCGGCACTACATCGAACTTTCGTCGATCGATAGCCTCCACGATCGCTCGCGCCGATCGGATCGAAACCTCATGTTCGCCTGATCGCCCGCCGAAGATCACTCCGACGCGCAGCTTTTTGGGCACTCTTATTGGACCAGCCTTTACAGGATTGTTTTGCCTAACGCGGAAAGAATCAGCTCCACACCCAGTTCCGCAGTTTTGTTATTCACGTCCAGCGCGGTGTTTATCTCGACCATTTCCAGCATACGCATGCCGCCGGCCTCGGCAATCTTCTCCATTCCCAGGTGGGCTTCACGATAGGAAAGTCCGCCGCGAACCAGCGTCCCCGATCCCGGAGCATCACCAGGATCCAAAGCATCGACATCAAAAGTCACTGCATAACCTGCGGATGCACGTGAAGCGATGGCAATCGCATCGTCCATGCATGCGCTCAGGCCGCGCTCGTCGATCTCTCTCATCGTGAAGAAGCGCATGCCGAGTTTCTTGATCAACTCCCGTTCACCGGGATCGATATCACGCGCGCCCACGTGCGCACACAATTGAGGGTCAAGCTTTGGCGAGAATCCCGCGACGTTGGTAAGTTCGGGTGCTCCGTATCCGAGTAAGGCCGACAATGGCATCCCGTGAATGTTACCGGAAGGAGTTGTTTCCGGAGTGTTCATATCGGCGTGCGCGTCGAACCAGATCAGTCCAAGCGTCTCCCCGCGTTGCTTGTAATAAGAAGCAGCGCCGCCAAACGATCCGATGGCAATGGAGTGATCGCCGCCGAGTATCAGCGGAAACTTACCGGCCGTAAGTATTGCTTCAACTTCGCGAGCGAGCTCTTCACACGCATTGCTGATCTCGCGAACATACTTCAGTTTCTCATCCAGAGGCGCAAGAGTCTGTGGGCGTTCGAGCCGCATATCGCCCAAGTCCTGCACTGAATATCCGAGGCGCGATATCCGTTGGTTCAAACGTGCCACCCGCAAAGCCGCGGGTCCCATATCGACACCCGCCATGCTCGCACCGTAGCCGAGAGGCACGCCTAATATGCTGACCTTTTTTAAGTCTGTGGTCATTACCCACCAAGATTGATGTTAAAGCCTCCGCCACCGCTGCCGCTCTGGGTTGGGAAGAAGGGCTTTAGCAAACCTGCGAGCGCTGCGAGGTTTCTTGTTTGAATTAGTAGTTCACCGGGCCCGGTAAACTCCGCGACGATTCCTTCGCCACTCACAATGCTGCGGAAGAAACCGGCGGCCGCTTTGCGAAGTGTGTACTGCGTTGTGCCTTCCCATGCGACCAGGTGTCCTGTATCGACGACGTAACGTTCGCCCGCTTGCAGTCGCTTTCGATGGATCGCACCGAAGGAGGAAACAAGCAGTAGTCCTTGTCCCTGGACCAGGAGGACAAACAATCCCTCGCCGGAGAAGAATGACTTCGCGCCGCCCCACTTGGTATCCACTGTCAGATTCGCGTCACCAGCGAGATACGAACTCGATTGCACGAAGAACTGCTGGCCGGTAAGTTCGATCGCGGCGATGTCCCCGGGAGCGCCGGGAGCCAGCGTCACTTCTCCCGGACCACCGCGCGCGGTAAATGTCGAGATGAATGCCGACTCACCGCCCGCAGCCCGCTTGATTGCTCCGAGGAACCCACCTTTCATCTGAGATTGAAGTTCTACATTAGCTGACATCGATACCATCGCGCCTGATTCCGCCTGGATCGATTGTTCAGGTTGAAGACGAACAACCGCCAGCGAGAACGACGGTTGATGTAAAACTTCATAGTCGTAGCCTCGGCCACGGCCACGCGCGTCTTCATCGATCTGAATACCGCGTCCCGCACTCGCAGTCACAGAGGCGGGCGGGGTGAGGCGATAGCCGCAAGCTCCACAAAACGTTGAGCCTTCCAACAACTGAGCACCACATTTCGGACACGTCATAACACTACTCCTAAAAACCATTCACAGGATTTGGTAAGTGTCTTACTTTGACTTTTTCTCTGCGGTCCTCTGCGTATCTCCGCGTCCTCTGCGTTGAAATAGCCTTTAACGCAGAGACCGCGGAGATACGCAGAGGACCGCAGAGAAAACTCTTCAAATTAGGACACCGCCCAGGATTTACATGATTTTTCATGATGAACATGTAAATCTTGGTAAATCCTGTCAAAACTGACTAGGGTCTAATGCGGTAGAGCATTCTCGGAAACGGTATCGTCTCTCGAATGTGCTCGATGCCGCACATCCACGCCGTGCATCGTTCAATGCCCATCCCGAAGCCTCCATGCGGAATGCTGCCATAGCGACGCAGATCCAGATACCACTGAAACGCCTCTTCCGGAAGCTGATGCAGCGCGATCTGCTCCTGCAAAAACTCGAGCGAGGTCGCGCGTTCGCCGCCACCGATGACCTCGCCGTAACCCTCCGGCGCCAGCACGTCAACTCCAAGCGCCAGTTCCGGCCGCTCAGGATCTCTCGCCATGTAAAATGCCTTCACTGCGGCAGGATAGTGATGCACCATCACCGGCTTTTCAAACCGGCTCGAAATGTACGTCTCATCCGGTGAGCCGAAGTCTCCACCCCATTCAAACTTCGATTCCAGCACACCCTCTTCAAAACCTTCATGAAGAATCTTCACCGCCTCGTCATAATGAATTCGCGGAAACGGCTCAACTATAGATTCGAGTTTCGCAGTGTCGCGCTCCAGCACTTTCAGCTCTTCACTTCTCTGTTCGAGCACTTGCGCCGCGATGTACGAAAGCATTCGCTCTGCTAGACTCATCACGTCGTCGAGCGTGGCATAAGCCATCTCCGGCTCAACCATCCAGAACTCTGTCAGGTGTCGCCGTGTCTTCGATTTCTCAGCCCTGAAAGTCGGACCAAAGCAATAGACTTTCCCAAACGCCGCGGCAGTTGCTTCGTTGTAAAGCTGCCCGGACTGCGTCAGGTAAGCCTTTTCGCCGTCGAAATAATCGACTTCGAAGAGCGTCGTCGTTCCTTCACAGGCAGCCGGAGTAAAGATAGGCGAATCGCAGAGCGTGAAGCCGTCGTTATCGAGAAAATTCCTTACTGCCTGGACCACGGTATGCCTGACTTTCAACACCGCATGTTGCCGGCGAGACCGCAACCACAGGTGCCGGTGATCCATCAGAAACTCAGTACCGTGTTCTTTGGGCGTGATCGGATAATCGTGGACCTGCTGCAAAACCTCAGCGTCGCTCACGTCGATTTCGTATCCGCCTGGCGCGCGACTGTCTGCGCGAACGGTTCCCCTGATCACCAGAGCCGATTCCTGGCCAAGCGCCTTTAACTGTTCCCACAACTCCGGTGAAATCGCATTCTTCAAAACAACGCACTGCACCACGCCCGTGCCGTCGCGCAGTTGCGGAAAAAGAATCTTACCGCTCGAGCGCATATTGTAAAGCCATCCTTTAAGGACTACTTCAGCACCGGCGTGTTTTGAAAGTTGATTGATGTAGGTGTGGTTGTCTGTAACGATTGATTGCGTTGTCATCGAAAACCTGGGGGGTCTGGCAGTTTAATTAATTCGTTCCTTTAACATTCGTCGCAGGGTGGGGAATCTTTCGAGCCATTCGGCAGCCTGCAAAACTATCTGAAGGGTGGGCTGAATAAAGTGCTGGTACACTGCGGTTCTTCCGCAAACTGCGCTTTGATAAGAGAAGGTCCCGGTCGCTTTCAAGCCCCGCTGAATGGTCATGAGTCGAAACTCGAGCGCGAATTCATCGGGGTCAATCGCGCCGAGCCCGAGCAGCCGTCGCTCTTCCAGAAAAAACAGGCGGTGAGCGCGTAGCTCAGCCAACGAAGGTGGACACGGTTGGCGATCCAGTAGAAACGAAACCAGGTCGTAACTCGCCGGTCCCATGCGAGCGTCCTGATGATCAACGACGCGAATTTGTCTCTTGTTGTCGATCATCAGGTTCGAAGCGTGATAGTCGCGATGGCACAGCACGCGTGGCACGGCTGCCAACTCAGCAGCGATGTCGTTCAATTCCGCTTTCAGTTCGGCGACTTCTGCATGGCGCAAGGTCTCACCGCGTAAGCTGCCAAAGTAGTGTTCAAAGAAGAAGTCGAGTTCCCAGGAAAGCTTTGCTTCGTCAAAGGCAAGCCGGCTTGCAATTGAATGCGTCTCGTACGCACGCTCAGTCGCGTTCTGAATCCTGGCGATTAAAGCGATTGCCTTCTCTTTGTATTCGTCGCAGTGCTCGTCGGATTCATCTTCATAAAAGTGAAATAGCTGCCGGTCACCGAGATCCTCCTGAACGATGATCCCCGCATTGCCATCGACCGCGTAAATCTCCGGCACTGGTATTTCAGAGTCCAGAAAGAGCCGGGTTACGTCGAGATAGGGGTGAAACTCCGGATCGAATGGCTCAGGATAGACTGCAGCTACAGCGGTGCGCTTTTTCCAACCGATGCGGTAATACTGGCGCGTTGAGGCATCGGGAGTGAGAGGGATGACTTCCTTGCTTGCAATCCCTTGCTGCGTGATGAATCTCGCAAGTCGATCTGACGCGGAGGATTCAAATACGTTGGAAATCACAGGTTTTGGAGCACTCATTTGCAATTATGGATTGGCAATGCCGAGACGTCGCGGATTGTATCACAACGGAACGACAAAGTTTTCACCCTGAAAATTGCCGGGTTGCGCCTTTTCAGGGCGTTTTTTGCCTTCTACCAAGCTGCGCGGCACGACTACGGCATTCTCGATGACCTCTCCGGCTGGGATCTTCACATTATCCGCGAGCACGGCCATGTTGACGCGAGCGCCGTCAGCAACGTGAACGTTGTCCCAAAGAATTGAATCAGTGACTGTCCCCGAGATGCTTGCGTTAGGCCCCACGAAGTAAGTCTTCCCACTTTCTTTCAACAACTCAACGCTGATCTCGAGATACCTTTTCAACGTCGAGAGCTCTCGCCACTTGCCCGAAGCCACGTGAGCGGCAACGACCTCGCCCTTCGCAATCGCCTGCGGGTAAACGTCAGTCGTCGAGTGTGAGAAAACACTGCGAGGAATGTATTCGAAGATTCGCGGCTCGAGGATCTGTATGCCGGTAAACATTAATGGCTCGCTGTCACTTTCGACCGGCATTCCGCCGAATCCTTTGATACGACCGTCTTCGGTTTTCACCACACTGAAACGCTCGCGACGAGTGTTGGGAAGAAGGACCAACGTTGCCAGGGCGTTTGCTTTGCGATGAGTCTCGAGCGCGGCGTTCAAATCGATGTCAGTGATTATTTTTCCGTTGACCACCACGAAGGTCTCACGTTCGAAAAACTCACGCGTGTTGTCGAGCGCACCGCTCGTCCCAAGGATTACGGGCTCCTCGACGTAATGAAGCTTTACGCCGAAGCGACTGCCATCGCCGAGCGCTCGCCGCACAGACTCGGGCCGGTGATGCAGGTTAACGACGATCTCATCGATGCCATAGCGAGCGAGATATTCGGCGACATACCCAACCAGCGGCTTTCCTAAAATCGGTATGGCGGGTTTGGTGCGGTCTTCAGTGAGTGGCCAGAGGCGTGTGCCGTAGCCGGCAGAAAGAACGATCGCGCGCATCAGGAAGCTTTTGAGGCGTCGCGCATGACGAGGTCGAACGTTCCGGGAGCGACTTTGCGAAAGCGGGAATTGCGATTGAGAGACACTGCGACGCTAATCGTCGGGTTCTGACCAGTAAACTTGAAGCCGCCTTCGAGCAGGCGGTTGTAGAGTTCGTTCACGTGAAGTGGTCCACCTTCCTCACGGAGCAACAGCGTTACTGCCTGAGGGATCGTTCGGTCCATGAACCGATCGCTGAGCACTTCGACGTTATTGCGGACGGTGGGGATCTGTGTTCTTCGATCGACCGGGACCTGCGCCCTTGGCGATTGCGACTGGCGCATCGCCGCTTCGAGCTCGGCATCGGACGGCAGGCCCAGCGAGATATTTCCTGATGCCAGGACCGAGGACAGGAGACGATAAATCGCCGCTTCGGTCTGGCTCGCCAGCGTGTCCATCTCCGCCAATTCGGCCCGGACGCTATCGGCCTCCGCTTCCAACTCCCGCAGACGAGCCGCGAGGTGCATTCGGGCCGCGCGCGATTCGCGCAGGCTTTTTTCCAGGCGAGACAGAAGATTCTCACTCATCAGCCGCAGATTCTAGAGGGATTTCGAGGTTAAGACAATAGTTTTAGCCGCGTTAATCCGCGGCTAAAACTACCGATCGCGGTTCAGGATGCAGGCTGGAAGGGCGCGAAGGGAGTCGCAGTAATCTGAGTCAGGCAGATTATCGAGGGCGGAGCAGGCATCTTCTGCATACTCATCAGCACGTGCGCGCGCCTTTTCCAGGGCGCCCGTGCGCGTCATCGCCTCGCGCAGATCGTCTTGCCTGACGGTCTCGTACTTCCCTTCCCGCAACACCGTTTGGATCATCTCCAAAGCCTTCGGCTCTGCGTCACGCAAGTAGATCAACGGCAGCGTCACCTTGCCGCCGAGCAGATCGGCGCCGGCAGCCTTGCCTAACGCATCTTCGCTCGAAGTGAAATCAAGCAGGTCATCGATCAACTGAAACGCCGTGCCCAGGTTCAGTCCATAATTGCGCAGCGCCACCTGCTGTTTCTCGCTTGCGCCTCCAAGGATCGATCCAATCTCGCAACTGGCACTGAACAGGTACGCAGTCTTGCGTTTGAGCACGTCGAAGTACTGTGCCTCAGTTACGTCTGCATGGCCCAACAACGTCAACTGCAAAAGCTCTCCCTCAGTCATCTTTCGCGTGACGCTCGTCAGGATGTCGAGTATCGGCAAAGATCTCTCGGCGAGGCTGGTCTCAAAAGCAGACATGTAAAGCCAATCGCCCATCAGCACGGCAGTCTCATTTCCGTAAAGCGCATTGACTGTCGGCCGCTTGCGGCGCAGATCCGCCTTGTCGATAACGTCGTCATGGACCAGGGTCGCCGTGTGCAGAAACTCCATCACCGTGGCCATGCGAATCGAGTTGTAACGAGAGCCGTCGCCGCCGACGGCGTAGTTGGAAAGAATCGTCAGCGCGGGTCGAACACGTTTACCGCCGGACCGGCGCAAGTACTCGCCCAGGTAGTCGATCACCTGCACGTTCGAACGCGCCTGGCGCTCGAACTCAAGCTCGACTTGCACGAGCTCGTTCGAGATAAGGCTAAAGATGCGGCGGGCGGAAATCCTTGCCTCTTCATCCAGCGCGATTGTGTGGCCTGACATTGTCATGACAACTGTGGCGGTCTAGTTTGAGCGGTAGTTCGTAAACTGCATGTGAATGCCGAAGTCTTTGCTCTTCAGCTTGGCTATGATGTCCTGGAGCGTATCGCGGTCGCGGCCGGACACGCGGACTATGTCACCCTGAATGGAAGCCTGGACTTTGGCTTTGCTATCCTTGATGAACTTAACGATCTCTTTGGCTTTCTCCTGCGGAATGCCTTCCTGAATTTGCGCGCGTTGCCGGACTGTCCCACCGGCGGCTGATTCAATCTTGCTGTAACTGAAAGCTTTCAGTGGCACGCCGCGACGCACGAGCTTCTGCTGCAGGATATCGTTCATGTTGCGGAGGCGTGTTTCATCTTCCGCGCTCAGGACCAGTTCGTTTTTCTCGTGCACTACGTTGGCTGCACTGCCTTTGAAATCGAAACGCTGGCGCACCTCCTTCAGGGTCTGGTTGAGAGCATTGGCAATCTCCGCTGAGTCAACCTGGGAGACGATATCAAAGGAATTCTGCTGAGCCATTACCTGGAGAATACCACCAAAGCGGCAGCATGTGAAACTTATCTCATAGTGGTTTTCCCGCAAAGGCGCAAAGACGCAAAGGAAGAGTTGAAACTTAACTTTGCGCCTTTGCGCCTTTGCGGGAGAAAAAATTCCTAAAATTCTCGCTGGTCAGTCTCCCTATTTCTTCGACATCGACTTCGTGAATCCCGGCGAGGCAGCGAGCGACTTCCACTACGTACGCCGGTTCATTTCGTTTCCCTCGATACGGAATCGGACTCAGATACGGGCAATCGGTCTCGATCAGCAGACGCTCTAACGGAACTTGCTTCGCAACCGCGCGCAGTTCATCAGCCTTCTTGAATGTGACGATGCCCGAAAACGAGATCATGAACCCGAGTTCAATTGCTCGCTGCGCCAACTCCATGCTGCCGCTGAAGCAATGAAACACTCCCCTGCGTTCTGCTCCGGCGTAATCGCTTTTCAGAATCTCAATCGTCTCAGACTCCGCCTCGCGTGTATGAATGATTACCGGAAGATCGCACTCGCGCGCCGCCCGAAGCTGTCGCTTGAAGACCTCGACCTGCACGTCGCGCGGTGAGTTGTCGTAATGAAAATCGAGACCAATCTCACCCCACGCGATTACGTGCTCACTCTGCACGAGCGCTTTGATCTTGTTTTCAGCTTTGTCGTCGTAGAGACGTGCGTCATGAGGATGCGTTCCGATCGCGGTGTAAACAGACTCATACTTCTTGCCCAACTCAACGGCGCGTTCGAATGCGCCGCTGTGCGGATCTCCCGTTCCGACGTTCAAGATCGCCGATACACCAGCCGCATGCGCACGCTCAATAACGTCGTGACGATCAGCATCGAACTCCGGTCCATCGATGTGCGCATGAGAGTCAACGAACATTTACTTGCCTCAACAACAACTAGAGCCACAAAAATGCACAAAAGGCACAAACTCATTTTTGTGCTTCTTGTGCATTTTTGTGGCCTACTTTAAGCGCGCGCCGTTTGGGACGTCTTCAGTGAACGTGGCGATCACCGGCCGGCCTTCTTCACCATACGAAGCAGCGACCACCATTCCCTGCGACTCGAATCCGCGCAACTTGCGTGGCTTCAGGTTCGCAACGATCACCACCTTGCGTCCGACGAGTTTCTCAGGTTCGTAGTATTGCGCAATCCCCGCCAGAATCTGTCGCGGTTGATCTTCGGCAAGGTCTACCTGCAACAGCAAAAGCTTGTCAGCCTTCGGCACACGCTCCGCCGACAGCACCTGGCCCACGCGCAAATCCACCTTCGCAAAGTCGTCGATCTCGATGAAGCTTGTCACTCCGACTGCATCGGCTTCCGTTGCGTGCTTCATCGGCGGCTGAGGCTGTGCCGCCGGAGCACTGGCAGCGACAGCATCTGCTTCCGTGGCATGAACGCCAGCCGGCTTCTCGCCGGCGTTGATCTCCGACATGATTTTGGCCTTATCCAACCGCGGAAACACCGGCTGCACGTCGCCAATCGCGGCGCCCTCCTTGAGTTCACCCCACTTCAACTCCGAAGGATTGATTTGCGCGGGCGAACCATCGAGTCCCAACTGGTTCCAAATCGCGCGACTCGCTCCCGGCATCACCGGATGCAACAAGACACTCAACCAGCGAAGCGACTCAGCCGCACGATATAACACCACGCCAAGCGTCTGTTTCTGGTTCTCATCTTTTGCAAGGTCCCAAGGCTTCGCATCAGTGATCATCTTGTCAACGCGCGCTACAACAGACCAGGCTGTCTCCAGTGCCCGGCTGAACGCAAGACTCTCGAAGTGCAACAAAAACTGGTCCCGCGCAAGTTCGATGAAACCGGCGACAGTAGTCTCGTCCGTATCGACTCCGGTCCGCTTGGCCAGCAACAATTTGTCTTCCGGAATCACGCCTGACGGAATTTGTGAATCGCAGTAACGCGCAATCATCGTCAACGTGCGACTCGACAAGTTTCCCAAACCACTTGCCAGATCGCTATTGGAGCGATCGATGAGTCCTTCGTAGCCAAAGCGGCCGTCCTGTCCAAAAACCATCTCACGCAAACAGAAATAGCGAATCGCGTCGATAGAAAAGTGCTTTTGCAGAACGTCGAGCTCAACTGTATTTCCGAGCGTCTTCGACATCTTGCGGCCATTTGGATCAAGCCACATTCCATGCGCGACGATCGCGCGCGGCAGTTCGATACTCGCAGCCATCAGAAACGCAGGCCAGTACACGGCGTGAAATCGCAAGATGTCTTTTCCGACCAGGTGCAGCGCCGGCCAGAACTTTTCAAAACCCACCGCTCGCTCGCGTTCCTCGTTTCCAAACCCAATCGCGGTGATGTAATTGATCAAAGCGTCAAACCACACGTACATCGTGTGCGCCGGATCGTCAGGCACCGGCACACCCCAACTCACCGAAGTCTTCAAGCGACTCACAGAAAGATCCTGGAGCCCGCCGCGAACGAAACTGATCACTTCATTGCGTCTTGATTCCGGTCTGACGAAATCCGGGCGACTCTCGAATACCGACAACAACGCTTCGTCGTAATCCGAGAGGCGAAAGAAATAGCTCTCCTCCGAAACTCGATCCAGAGGCGTGTCGTGAATGAGACACGTTGGTACTCCGCCTTCGACTTTTTGATACTCGTCTTCCGTCTTGTATTCCGCGCAGGCAGCGCAGAACCAACCTTCGTAGTGACCCTTGTAGATCGCCGCGTTGCCCTTGGGAGTTCTTGCTCTTGCGCATCGCCGCCAAAGCTCGCTAACACCTTCGTAATGAAAAGGGTAGGTGGTGCGCATGAAGATGTCGTAGCCGCCGTGTTCGGTGTCGAGTCCAAACTCGCTCGTCATCTTCTTGTAATAACTGACGACGTAATCAGCTTGTTCTTTTGGAGTTCGTCCGGCACGCTCGGCGGCGCGTTCGATGTTGATGCCGTGTTCGTCGGTGCCGGTCAGGAAATAGGTCTCAATGCCGCGCTGTCTTTTTGCGCGCGCGATCGTGTCCGCCACGATCATGGTGTAGAGATGACCGAGATGTGGCAGGCTGTTGGCGTAGTAGATTGGTGTAGTGACGTAGAAAGTGTTCATCGTTTGGTTTTATCTCTGCGCAACCTCTGCGTTCCTCTGCGCCCTCTGCGGTGAACACATCGTAAAGAGATTCACCGCAGAGGGCGCAGAGGAACGCAGAGGTTGCGCAGAGAGGTACTAAGGCTTTTTAGCGAATTCGTCTCCTGGATTGAAGTGTGGCTTCTCAGGCATATCGGAGATACGGCGGCCAATCGCCAGCGCAATCTCCCCTTCTTGAATCATCCCGCGGAAGTCCCACGAGTCGCGCATCTCATCCGAGGGTTGATGGTAGTGCGCGGTGTTGTAAGCCTTGAATTGCTCCTCGCCCCAGCTCAGCGGATGCCCAACGTATTCATTTCCCTCTTTCAAACTGATCGACGGCACGCCCGCCTTCGCAAATGGAAAGTGATCTGAGCGGTAGAACGATCCCTGCTCGGGACGCGCATCCGGCGACACGCGCAAATTCATCTCCCGCGCCACCGCATCAACAACCCCCTTGAGTGTCGAGCGTTCAGCCCCGAGAGGAATGAAGTCCGCTGTTGGTCCAAGCACATTCATCGAGTCGAGATTAACGTTCGCCGCAGTCTTCTCGAGCGGTACAACAGGATGCTTTGCATACCATTCGGCGCCGAGTAGCCCCTGCTCTTCGGCAGTCGTAAATAAAAACAGGCTGGAACGTTTCGGTCGCTGGGCCGGAGGCATGCGCCCGATGGTTTCCGCAATCGCAAGCACCACAGCCACACCCGAAGCGTTATCAAGCGCGCCGTTGTAGATTGTGTCGCCGTTTTTGTCTGGCGCGCCAACGCCGAAGTGGTCCCAGTGCGCCGAATAGACCACATACTCGCTGCGCAACTGCGGATCGCTGCCTTCAATGATACCGACGACATTCGGCGCAGCGACGCGTTTCACTTCGCTCTTGAGATTCAACTTACCTTTCAACCCAAGCTTCACCGGTTGAAAATTTCGGGTTGCGGCCTGAGCTCGCAGCTTGTCGAGATCCTGGCCGGCGAGTTTCATCATGCGCCGCGCAGCCTCGTCAGTCATCCACGAACGAAACTGTAGAAATGGAGTGGTGTCGCCTTGCTGGCGCGCAATATCAAAGCGCCACGATCCGTTCGAGGTGCGTACGACGCTCCAGGGATAACCGGCTGATTGATCGGTATGAAGCAGGATTGCGCCAGCCGCCCCGCGTCGCGCAGCTTCTTCGTACTTGTAAGTCCAGCGGCCGTAGTAAGTGAGCGTTTTGCCGCCGAAAAGATTTGGCTCTTCGGTTGTCGCCGGCGGATCGTTGACCAGCATCACGAGGATCTTGCCGCGGTAATCAGTGTCACCCTTGTAATCATTCCAACGCTGCTCGGGAGCCTCGATGCCATAACCGACGAAGACGAGATCAGCATCGACATCAACATTCTCTGTTTGCGCTCCGGTGAACGCGACGAAGTCGTCGGGGAATTTAAAGCTCTCGCTTCCGCTGCCGCCGGAAATCGTCAACGTCGTGTTGGGATCCGCTTTCACTCCCACGAGCGAAACTGGTTGAAAGAAGCTGCCATCAACTCCGGCGCCCTTTGCGCCGACGGCTTCGAGTTGCGCAGCAATATATTTCGCCGCCAGCTCACCGCCACGAGCTCCTGTGCCGCGTCCTTCGAGCAGGTCGTCTGAAAGAAACCTGATGTGCGCTTTCAGAGTTGCTTCATTAAGCGCGGACGACATGACAGCGTGTTGTTGAGAAACACCGCTGCCGAGTAAGAGCGCCGTGACGATTAAAGTGAGAATGATTCGAAACATCTTAGTCCTTTCCTTTTATCAGGGCCATCGCCTCAGCGCGTGTTCGCGGATCGGTACGGAAGCCGCCGAGCACCGCCGACGTCACTGTCTTCGCATCTGCCTTCCTCACGCCGCGCAGCGTCATACACGTGTGCTCGGCCTCAATGACAACCATCACACCGAGCGGTTTCAGACCCTCGAAAAGTGTATTCGCAATATCGGTTGTCAGCCTTTCCTGAAGCTGTAAACGACGCGAAAACGTCTCGGCCAGACGGGCCAATTTTGAAATGCCGAGAATGCGTCCACCCTTCGGGATGTAAGCGATGTGACACCGGCCCACAAACGGCGCGAGGTGATGCTCGCATAACGAAGCGATGCTGATGTCTTTCACGATCACCATCTCGTCATGCTTGTCGCCCGGTAGAGGAATCACGTGCTGCGCCGGATCTTCGTGCATGCCGGCAGTCAGCTCCGCATACATTTCAGCTACACGCTGCGGCGTCTCCTGCAAGCCCGCCCGTGCCGGATCTTCTCCAATCCCTTCAAGAATCATCCGCACGCCCTGCGCGATCAGTTCGAGATCGACATCGTTGTTCTTGGGTTCTACAAACTTCGTTGCCATAACCAAGCTTTTTCTCTGCGCGACCTCTGCGTACCTCTGCGCCCTCTGTGGTTATTTTTTACTTAGTATCATTCAACCGCAGAGGGCGCAGAGGTACGCAGAGATTACGCAGAGAAGAAGTTTACTCCTTCACTCTTGCGATTTCGCAAACGCCACTCGCGCTGCCTCTTCCACAACTTTCAGCGGCACGTCCGCCTTTACAGCCGCCTCCCGGCACTGCTCAAACTCCGGCATCTCGTTTACCACGCGCCCATCCAGATGCGCTACTTTAACATCTATCGGTCCATACTGCGTTTCCACCTGCACCACCCTCCGCTCGAGGGCACGCCTCTCCACTTGATAACTGCGCACGCCCAGCGTGGTTGTTTCCATAAACAATAGCTTCATGACTGCTTCCTTATCGCCGGACCCGCAAAGTACGGACAGCAGCACTCCGGGACGATTCTTCTTCATTTGCACGGGCGTGAAGAAGCAGTCGAGTGCGCCTGATTCGAGCACGCGATCCATTACATGACCAATGATCTGCGGTGACGCGTCGTCGAGATTAGTCTCGATCATCCAAAGGCGTTCGTCGGTCGCGGGATTCGACTCCGTCTCACCGACAAACACTCGCAGCACGTTTGGAAAGTTCGGGTATTCGCGCGTGCCTGCGCCATAGCCCGTACTCGCGCTCGTCATTTGCGGAATTGGTCCATACTCTTTGCAGACCGTGGTAATGATTGCCGCGCCGGTCGGCGTCAGGAGTTCGCCTTGAAGATCCTTTGAATAAAATGGCACGCCTTTAAGCAGTTCGGCGACAGCCGGCGGCGGAACCGGAAAGCTTCCGTGCGCCATTTGAACCATGCCACTGCCAACGTGCAACGGCGAACACACGAACCGTTCGATCTTCAGAGAGTCAAAACAGATCGCAGCGCCTACGACATCGAGAATCGCGTCAAGGGCGCCGACCTCGTGAAAGTGAACCTGCTCGATAGGTTCGTTGTGTACACGAGCTTCAGCCTCAGCCAGGCGCGTGAAGATCCGTACTGAAACCTGTTTCACACATTCAGACAAATTCGATTGTTCAATGATCTGCTTGATGTCAGCGAGATGTCGATGTTTGTGCTCGGGCGCTGTTTCGACTCGTGCATACGTCGCACTGAGACCGGATCGATTTACTGTTTCAAACTCCACCCTGAAACCACTGACCGGAAGCAAGGCGAGTTGTTGCCGCAGGAAGTTTGGATCAACTCCCGCCGCGACCATCGCGCCGAGTATCATGTCGCCGCTCGCGCCGGCAAAACAGTCGAAGTAAAGAGTCCTCATGATAGAAACAGCGGCAATACCTCGCCGGCTTTGCCCGTGATCACTTCATCACAGAGATCGGAAAGCGGCGTGCGCTCCGGATTTATTTCACAGACGAACGCGCCCGCGGATTTCGCTATCTCAGGAATACCGGCGGCGGGATAAACCAGGCCTGATGTTCCGATCACAAAACACAACTCGCATCGTGAAGCGCGCTCAGCCGCAAACTCAAATGCTCCGAGGGGCGACATCTCGCCAAACAAGACCACGTCAGGCCTCAGGAGATTGCCGCACTCCAAACATGCGTCCGGGCGTTTATCTCTCGTCATGTCGTGAGAGAAGCGGCAAACGATGCACCTTGCCCGCCAGATGTTCCCATGAAGCTCGACAACGTCGCGCGAGCCGGCTTTCTGATGCAGGCCGTCTACATTCTGCGTAACCAACGTGAACTCGGCAAAGCGGTCCTGCCAGCGCGCGAGCGCTTGATGTGCTGCATTCGGCGCGAGCGTAGCCAGAATATCGCGACGATAATCAAACCACTCCCAAACGGCCGGCAGGTCGCGCTCGACCATACCCGCGGATGAAATGACATCGAAAGGCATTCCCTTCCAAACAGCAGTATTACCTCCTCCGCGAAACGTCGGCACACCCGACTCCGCCGAGACGCCGGCGCCCGTGAGCACGACGACTCGGTTAGCGCGAGTGAAGCGCTCCCGCAATTCTGAAGAAATTTGCATTCGTGGGAATGGTAGCAGATAGGCCTTATAGGGCCTATACGTCCTATAAGACCTATCTTTGCTATACTCTGCCCTTTTCCCCATGACCCTAACAGATCTCCAACAAAAGCTCCGCGAGCGAATACGCTCCGCCGCCCGCGAAACGTTTGGCGTTGAAGTTCAGCAACTCAGCGTCGAAGCGCCGCCGCGCGCCGAGCTTGGCGACCTCGCCTTCCCAGTCTCTTTCGAGCTCGCAAAACTGATCAAGCAAGCCACGGGCGAGAAACAAGCGCCGCGCGCGATCGCGGAGAAGCTCAAGCCACAGCTCGAAAATATCGACGAAGTGGCGCGCGTGGAGATCGCAGGTGCAGGGTACATCAACGTCTTTTTCGATCGCGCGAGGCTGCTGAGTCTGTTTGCTGGGCCAACTCGAAGGAGTGCACAGCAGTTAGAGCGACCGAAGAAGATGGTCGAGCACACCAGCATCAATCCCAACAAAGCTGCGCACATCGGTCACGTACGCAATGCCGTGCTGGGCGATACGTTCGTGCGTATCCTGCAAGCTGCCGGCGATCGCGTGGAGGTCCAAAACTACATCGACAACACCGGCGTCCAGGTCGCTGACGTCGTTGTCGGCTTTCTGCATCTCGAGAAGATGCACCTTAACCAGATCAAAGCGCTCGATGCGTCGCTCAGCAAAGACTATCCCTTCGACTACTACTGCTGGGATCTCTACACGCGTGTTGGTCTCTTTTATCGCGACGGAAACGTCGGCGGCGACATGAATCCCGAGAAAACCAAGCTGCGCAACGAGGTGCTGCACGCGCTTGAAGAGGGTGGGAATGAAATCGCGGAGCTGGCGGACTATGTGGCGACGCGAAATGTCGAATGCATTCTCGACACGATGGAGCGCCTCGGTATTCGATACAATCTGCTCGCTCGTGAGTCAGACATTCTTCATTTGCATTTCTGGGAGCGAGCTTTCGAGCTGATGAAGACGACCGGCGTGATCAGGTACGAGACCGAAGGTCGTCATGCAGGCTGCTGGGTAATGCCATTTGAATCCTACACCGGCACTGACGAGCACGAGTCAGACAAGATCATCGTGCGTTCAAATGGGACCGTCACCTACACGGGCAAAGACATCGCTTATCAACTGTGGAAGCTCGGCAAGCTCGGGCTCGATTTCAATTACAAAGTGTTTCGGAACTACTCCGACGGTCATAGTCTTTGGGTGACTAAAACCGAACCCGGCACCGAACGGCCGCAGTTCGGCGGCGGTGTAACTGTCTACAACGTAATCGATTCACGCCAGTCTTATCCGCAGGAGATCGTCGCGCGCGGTGTTGCCGCGGTGGTCCCTGAAATCGGTGAAGACGCGAGCATTCACTTCAGCTACGAAATGGTGGCGCTGTCGCCGGCCGCTTGCGAGGAACTCGGTATCGAGCTCAGCGATGAGGATCGTTCACGGCCATACATCGAGATGAGCGGTCGCAAGGGTTTAGGTGTTAAAGCCGATGACCTCGTCAACCAACTCGAAGCGGGGGCGCTCACGGAAGTTGAAAAAAGGAATCCGGATCTTTCTGATCACGACAAGAAGGCAACGGCGCATGAAGTTGCCGTGGCTGCGCTCCGTTATTTCCTGCTGAAGTTTACCCGCAATACAGTCATTGCTTTTGATTTCAAAGAAGCACTTTCATTCGAAGGTGAAACAGGGCCTTACTGCCAGTACGCCGCGGTGCGAACGAACTCGATCTTTCGCAAACTCGGCAACGAAACTGTTGCCGCTGCTGATGCGTTAATAGACCAGGTGGCCGTTGACAGTGCGTTGCAAGCGAAAGTGACGGACGTGTTGTCGGGTGATAGTGGCACGGAAATCTGGTCGTTGCTGATGCTGTCTCAGCAGCTCGACGAGGTGATTGCGCAGTGTCGCAATTCTGCCGAGCCTGCTAATCTTGCGAAGTACACCTTCTCGCTCGCTCGCGCGTTTAGCCGCTTCTATCACGATCACCGGATCATTACGGAGGAGGATGAAGTGCGACGCGGTGTGCTGATTGCGGTAACGCAGTTGATTCAAAGACAGTTGACGGGCGCGCTGGGTATACTGGGAATCAATGTACCCGACCAAATGTGAGCTGCAGATCTGCGGCCAAGGAGTAAAGCAGTATGTTAATCGTAATGAAGTCTGACGCGACCGACAGTCAAATCGAGACTGTCCTACGCGTTATCGAAGAGTTGGGTTTCAAAGGTCATCCGATGCCGGGCACCACGCGCACTGCCATCGGCATTACCGGCAACCCCGGCGCAGTCGATCCTTCTCACTTCGAGAACCTCGCCGGTGTCGCGGAAGCGATCCGCGTCAGCAAACCGTACAAACTAATCACACTCGATCTCCGGCCTGAGAAAACAGTGGTGCGTGTGGGCGATGCGACGATCGGCGGAGACGAGCTGGCGATCATCGCTGGTCCATGTGCCATTGAGAGTCGCAATCAGGCTTTTGCGATCGCCGAAGCAGTGAGACGCAGTGGTGCTCGCTTCTTTCGGGGCGGCGCCTACAAACCGCGGACATCACCATACGCTTTCCAGGGGCTGGGCGAAGAGGGTTTAAGGATACTTGCTGATGTTCGCGAAGCTTATGGACTGAAGATCGTCACTGAAGCACTCGACGAAGCCGGCGTGGACCTGGTTGAACGTTACGGCGACATAATTCAGATCGGCGCGCGCAACATGCAGAACTTTTCGTTGCTGCGACGGGCGGGCAAAGCGCGCCTGCCTGTGCTGCTCAAACGAGGTCTATCAGCCACGCTCGATGAATGGTTGCTCGCGGCGGAGTACGTGATGGCTGAGGGCAATTACCAGGTTGTTCTTTGTGAACGAGGCATTCGCACATTCGCGCAGCATACGCGAAACACCTTGGACCTCTCTGCGATTCCGGCAGTGCGACGTATTTCACACTTGCCGGTGATTGTCGATCCATCGCATGGGACGGGGCGGAATTTCATGGTGACCCCGCTCGCGCGTGCGGGAGTTGCGGTTGGTGCTGATGGATTGATAGTCGAGGTTCACGATCAACCTGAGCACGCGCTTTCAGATGGTGCGCAGGCATTGACGTTGGATCAGTATGAGGAACTTGTCAGCGAAGTACGCTCGATCCACGAGGTGATCGCGCCCGCTGCCGTGGGCTAATCATGTAAATCTTGTAAATCCTGTCAAAATATTCGGTAAATCTCTAGAGAAGACAGAACGCGGGAGTACTTGATCGAAGCCCGCAGCCAAAGCCTTTCGCTGCAATTCTGTCTGCACGTGTGAAAAGAAACCGACCAGCGGAACCTCACGCAGTTGTTCATCAGCTTTCAAATCCTTCGCCAGCACCACCGGATCGAGTTTTTGATTATGCAGATCGACGAGAATCAACTGCGGCTTCATTTCATATGCTTTTTCCATTAGGAATTCCTGGCTCCGCGGAAAACTGATCTCAGCGCCCACAGCCTCAGCCACCGCGCGAATCTTCGCTGCGAAAAACATGTCGTCAACAACTGCTATAATCACGCCGCTCATGATTATTCCACCTCTAGCGAACTCCGAGAAACTCGAATTTGGTGAAAACTCAAACCACCAACCATCAATAGCCAACAAGCTAGTCATCGCATCATACAACATCCGCTACGCGCGCGGGCCTTATCTGATCTCCGGCGGCGTGCGTCGCAAAATCGGGTTGATGGGTCGCTCTCGACGCCCGCAACACGTCGGGCGCATGATCTCGGCCGCCGCACGTGCATTCACCGACGGTAGCTTATTGCCACGCGTCGATGTCCTGGCGTTGCAAGAAGCAGATAAACGCACGACACGGACCGGTGGTCACCACGTCGCGCAAGAACTCGCTGCTCAACTCGGAATGCACTGGGCCCACGCTCCCGCGGGAATTCCGCGTGGCGTCGCACCAGTCAAACGCGAATGGTGGCTCGACTTTGAAGAGCCGATTGACTTGCACGACAAGGGCGACACGGGAGTCGCACTGTTAAGTCGTTTGCCGTTGAACGACGTCACCCGCATCGATCTACCGTGGCAGGAATGTCCCTGGCGGCCGCGCATGGCGATTGCAGCAACCATCTCCCTTGGCCCACATCCCATTCGGCTCTTCAACGCACACGTCGATCCACACGCTGCGAGTGACGGACAACTGGCCCAACTCGAAGTGATCGCCGCGCAAGCCGGCGAAGCAGATGTACCGACAATTATCCTCGGCGACTTCAACACGCTGTCGCGACAAAAGTGTCTCGACACGCGACAGTTTCTCGAAGCTCGCGGCTATACGACACCCATTCCGACTGGGACGGCGACGTGGCGCGGCGGCGGTCTCAGAATGCACGCCGATTGGATCTTCACGCGCGGATTGAAGATCGAGCGCTGGGGAGTCGCGAGACCCTTGAACGTTTCCGATCACTGGCCCATCTGGGCCGAGATCGCGCTTTCTACGAATGCAGATAACTAGTCGCGACAATTCTCTTCTCCGCCAGGCGCGCGGCGTTCGCGATGGAAAGATCGAGGAACTGATCTTTATCGAGGGACTGCGTCTGTGCGAAGAAGCGTATCGCTCGAATCTCGCAATCGAAGCAGTGATTGTTTCCGAAGAGTTGTTGCGAAAGGAACGAGCGGCGTCAGTGATCGGCGAGCTGTCGCGAGTGGCGAGACGCGTGGCGTCTGTCAGTGAGAAGTTGCTCGAATCTGTTTCCTACACGAAAACGCCGCAGGGCATTATTGTCCTCGCGCAAAGACCCGCGGCCTCGGCAGAACGGCTCGAAGCAAATCTCAACGCCAATTCATTAGTGGTTGTGCTGCACCAGATCAATAATCCCGTGAACGTCGGCGCCATTGTGCGTACGGCTGAAGCCGCGGGAGCAACCGGGGTGATAGCGACGACAAATACGAGCGATCCGTTTTCACCGAAGTCTCTGCGTGGAGCGATGGGTTCTGCGTTCAGACTTCCGCTTTGGAATGGAGTTGAGTATCGCGAGATGATCGAGTGGTGTCGCCGTCGCGGCATCGCCACAGTTTGCGCGGACGTCGAGGCGAGCACCTCTTACACTGAATTGGATTGGACCGGACCAACCGCACTCGTGCTCGGACCTGAGTCAACCGGATTTACGCCTGAGGAATTGCAGGAAGCCGACCAGCGGGTGAGTATTCCCATGCAAGGCGCCGCCGAGAGTTTGAATGTCTCCGTCGCCGCCGGCATTCTGCTCTTCGAAGCAGCAAGGCAACGAGTTTAGAGTTCAGCCTTTAGGCTACATGGCTTGCCTCAAAAGTCTTTCAGCCACAAAAGGCACAAAAAGCACAAAAGGATTTCCGCTAATTTTTGTGCCTTTTGTGCTTCTTTGTGGCGGATCCTTCTGCAACGAATCGGACTTGATGCAGCAAGCTAAAGCTTGAACTCTAAACTTACTCTCCTCTAATACAAATCTCGGTGGCGGCAAATGTCTTATTCGAACCCTCTCTCTTGATCCACGCGACAACCGTGTATACCCCAGGCTCCTCTTTGAACAGCTTAACGGGAAAATGAAAACTGCCGCCGGGGAAAACGTTAATCACTCCATGAACTCCATCAGAATACACAAATGGCGGCGGAACCTTCTTTCGTAGCTCCATCGACTCCCGCGGCAGCGAGTACGAGCGAGGCTGTCGCAACCAGTTCAAGTCCGGCACTTTGGGCAGAGGCTCATAACAGACTTCGACATGGTCCAGCACGTAATCGTGATTCAATATCTTTGCTGACAAGTAGAGTTGAGCGCCCGGTTTTGCATGGCGGCGAACCGGCTCGACTTCCACATATCTGGCCACAAACAGTTCCACCAGTCTGAGACGCAACTGATCGATGGCCAATCCCAACCCGACATGTGTGTGCTGTGGCGCCAGGATCGCCTGGCGATGCCCATCGTTGGGCGGCTTCTCCTGGTAGAGGCGCACGTGCAAGTAAGCGGTGTCCTGCTTCAAGTCCGCCGCTTTCATAGACCAGGTGTTGTCGGCCGCCGAGGCATTCTCCTGCGTTGCGTCAGTTCCACCTGCAAACGAATAACGCTGGTAAGGCTTGAGGCCGTCGCGGCCCCAATGACTGGCAAACTCTCCAGTGACCATGTCAACTGCGTGCTTCGTAGCAACCTGCGTCGCGAGCTCATCGATCGCGACTGGAGGAACCTTCGCGACCGCGCGTTCTTCGTTAACCATCTCGAGTAAATTCGCGCGAATCTCTGCAAACGTTTTTTCGAGATCTGCTTGCGGGAGTAAATGCGGGTCTAAGGCGACAACACCGAGAGACGCACTCGCCGATTTCAGAAAAGCACGTCGTGAGAACTTCATAAGCTATGATCGTGCATTGCTAATCGCACTGTGATATACGGCGGCGAGTTCGTCGGCGTTGTCGCTCGAAACGCCTAAATCGCGGAGCAGTCCATCTTCCAAACCGTAGATCCAACCATGGACCACCAGCTCCTGGCCGCGTTGCCAGGCACTTTGCACGATGGTCGTGCGGCCTACATTAAACACCTGTTCGATCACATTCAGTTCGCATAGTCGATTGAGACGTTTTTCAGCGTCGTCGAATTTAGACAGCAGGTCTTCGTGTTCGTGAAGCACGTCCTGCACGTGCCGCAGCCAGTTATCGATCAGGCCGAGCTGCAAATTATCCATCGCCGCTTTCACACCACCACAGCCGTGATGTCCGCAAACGATGATATGCCCCACCTTGAGCACATCGACTGCGTATTGCATTACGGACAGACAATTGAAGTCGGTATGGTCCACAACGTTGGCAACGTTGCGGTGCACAAACATTTCTCCGGGGACCATGCCCACGAGCTGCGTCGCGGGCACGCGACTATCGGAACAGCCGATCCAAAGGAATGCCGGCGATTGTTGTTTGGCTAAAGTTGGAAAAAACTCAGGATCGTCTGCCTTGATATTCTCAGCCCACGCCCGGTTCTGATCCAGAAGACGTTTTAGAAGCTTCATAAGTGTTCGGGTCGTTTTCCACCAGGGATTTTCGGTAAAAAAGACATTAACGCAAGCGAAAATCTGTTTGCTAGTATGGCCTTACCATGACAAAGGTAGCGGATTTTCACAAGACCTGCGAAGGTAGGAAGGTGTTCGTTATGAGAGTTACTTGAAGGCTCGCGAGAGAGTGATTGCCAAATGTTAACTATGTGCTAACACGGCGAGAGCGGCAACTTCCCAAACCCTTTAGCTGCCGCTCCCGAGGGCGAAGCACGTTTGACAACCCGATTGCCTCTGGGCCACGCACTTCGCTAACATAAATGGAAATGATTAACTGGCGAACGAGAATCGCCTAGATGCTCGCCGCCCGGATGCAAGGATTCCGGGTCTCTCCTAAAGCCAGCCACAGCCTATTTCTATTTAGAAAGTTTTGCAAGTGCAGCCGCGCCTCTTCTGGGAGGACAAGTTGATGGGGCGCGCTCACCGATCGCGACCTAACCGGCTTGGCGAGAAGCTGCGGTTGATACGGATTCACTTTGGTCTGACTCAGTCAGCATTGATTAACAGACTCGCAGTCAAAGGCGAGTCGCTCTATCCGTCCAGCATCTCATTATTTGAGCAAGGCGGGCGAGAACCATCACTGTTGGTTCTGCTCGCTTACTCGAAGCTTGCCGGCGTGACCATTAACGAGTTGGTTGACGACCAAGTGAAGCTGTCTGACTTGTCGATCAAGCACAGGCATTGACCTGTGCTCGACTAGTGCGGGCGGCGTGGGCGTTGTTTTGCCGAAATCGACTTCACCACCGTATAACCCCGACCGCTCGCCCGCAGTGACACATCCGAATTGCGAATAGCCGCATCGATCAATGCTTTGACCCCTGGGCGGTCCAACACAGTTACATCATCGAGCCGGACAAAGGCGCCCTGGTTGCCGCTACCTTGCAAGAGTTTATCCGGGTCGGGAAGACTTCGGCCGTACATGAAGTAAAGATCGATCCAGCGTGGATAGACTGCAAGCGAGAAGAGCACGTCGGAGGTCTTCTCGGTCGGGCTGTAGCCGATGGCGAGTGCGTTGTAGTTGTCGTAAACGAGTTCGATTGCGGTTGGAAATCGCTTGCGAAGGACTGAGCGAGCAGAGCGTACGAGCTTTGCGATGGCCGGATCGAATTTGGCGATGAAGGCGGCGACCTGTTTGGCGGGAGAGTCTTGCCTCAAAAGTTTTCCGGCCACAAAAGCACAAAAAAGGCTTCCGTTGATTTTTGTGCCTTTTGTGCTTCTTTGTAGCGGATCCTCCTTACGAACGTTCGGCGTTTACAATGTTGCGACGGCGCGTGCGGCGACCGGTGGGACGTATTCAATCGGCATGTCGCCGTTGTCTGCGCGGAGGTACTGCCAGTCCTTTGGCTTGAGCGAAGCGAGTAGCTCCCGGCGAGTCTTCACCTTCAGCGGTTTGCCGCGATAGATCTTCCCCATTCGCTGCAAGTTCTTCTCTGAAATCGCACCCGAGAACATCAGCAGCGGCCAGGTGAAGTTTGGACCATTGAGGCCGCGCAACTTGTAGAGCCACATCCCAATCGATCCCACGCGCCAGGCCATCGGTCCCCACCAACTATACTGACCCGGCCGCAAGTTCATCTTCCAGCACTTCATCATCAACTGCCACTGCAATGGCGTTAATTGCTTGGTTTGCCTCACGCCCTCTTCTTTTTCCATGCGCGTGTCGTGCAGCGGCGTAAAGATTGACGGGACCAAAAACGCAAACAGACCGCGGCGCTCTATCTCGTAAACGAGATCGATTGTTTCCCTCACGTCCTGATCCGTCTCGCCGGGATTTCCGACGATCAACGTCATCGCGGGAAACCAGTTGTTCTCGTTCAGCACACGCAAGCCTTCGAGCACAACGCTGGGCCAATCCTCAATTGAAAACGGCACGCCTTTGCTCGACATGATCTGTTTTGCCATGCGCACCGATCCGGTCTCGAGTCCAATCAACGGCGCGAGGGCTTTCTTCTCCGGATGACTGCTCAGGTATGGAAAATGGATCGGACTCTTCGGCAACAGCAGATCAGACAGTTGCTTGATGAGCAAAGGATCGACTACCGCGGGCGCAATAGTGCAGTGGCTCAACACGTGTTGCTCGACGCCCGGCGTGTTCACAATGTCCGAATAGAGATCGATGAGCGCCTCGCGATTCGGGAAATAGAAAGGCGTGTCAGTGTGCACCTGGCCCCAGATGAACATGTCTTCGGTGGCAAGCGAGATCTGCTTGTTTCCGTTCCTGACGTTAGCCCGCACTGCGTCCATGATCTTATCTTTTGGTAAATCGATCTGCGGGTTGAGATCGGGCACACAAAACTTGCAGCGCCGGCCGCAGCCGGTGGTCATTTCCACGACGCCAAAGGTAGTGCGCGTGTCAGGAAACAGTATCCCCTCGCGGTCCATCGGGTGCTTCACTTCGACTCGTCGCGGCAATTCTTCTCCCTGGATCGCTTTGCGAAATAGTTCGAGCGTGTCGCTGGACTCGCTGCGACCTTCGACGACGCAATCCACACTCAATTCTTCGTAAGTGTCAGTCTGGATGATTTGCCACCCGCCGGAACCTCCAACAATGACTTTGAAATTGTCGCGGTAGGGGCTGGCCTTGATTTTGGCAAACAACTCTCGCGCGTAATGTGAGTTAATCGGCATCTTCGAAGAACCGAAGATCGAAGTGTAAACACCGGCGGCAAACGTCACGCCCAGCGGATTGTGCGTGGAGACGGCAACGACGCGCGTACGCGGTCCAACAAATTTGTGCAGGTCGTCAGGAAAACACGCCACCACGTCGTCGCTCCGATACTCACGAAGCAGAGACTTCTCAACCAGCCTCACGCCGGCAGGCATGTAACGCGCCGAGCCATCAGGATTGTGTTCGACCTCGCGCCACTTTGGATACTTCCGGTTGAGGACGCCTTCCATCCAGATTGGCAGAGAAGCCATCGCCATCTGAATGAAGTAACCCGCATGATCGATCGCCTCGGTAAGTGGAGCGGTTAAAACGATCATGCGACCGCCATCGGCGGGTGCTTCGGGTACGGGTTGTGAATTGGGGTTTGAGTGTTTGCTGGGGACGTTCATCAATATGGTATCCAGGGGTTGACAGTCACAATGCGTGCTTACACTAATGAAAACTCGTGAGGTTGACAAGTATTTTGTATTTAGCCGCAGATGAACGCGGATGAACGCGGATGAACGCGGATCGAATCTGCGTTCATCTGCGGCTAAATGACCTCATTCCGTATCCGTGGCGGCAACCGCCTCAATCTCGATCAAAAACTCATAATGGAGTTTCCCGGTTGGGATGACGGCGCGAGCGGGGCGATGCTCGCCGAGCATCCTTGAATAAACTTTATTGACGCCGTCCCACAGGTTGATATCGGCGACGGAAATATTGATCTTGAGCACACGGTCCCAGTCACTGCCCGCGGCCTTGAGAATCTCGTGCACGTTGCGCAGCGCCTGTTCAGTCTGGTCTTCTATTGAACCAAACTTGTGCTCGCCGTTCGGCAGAATAGACAACTGCCCGGCAACAAACACGAGACCGTTGTAGACGGTTGCTTGCGAATAATGTCCGGCCGGCTTCGGGGCGTTCGGAGTGTATATTCTTTTGATTTCCATGAGAGTTCCTCCGGTTACTCAGGCTGGGAAAGCGCTCTCCTCGGTGACGCGCTTCGCTTGTTGGAAGTGCCTCTGTTCGTGAATCACGATGATCCGCAAAGCATCCATCAGGCTGTAGGTGATCGGCGCGGCAACGGGTGAGTTGATGATGACCCGTTCCAGATCCAGGTGCTCCGTCGCCTTCATCTTTTCAACTATCTTGCGCTGCTGATCGATGAAGTCATTAATTACCGAACCGCTGATGTCACTCTGTGCCGGTTGAAAGTTCTTCGGCGCTTTAAGCTTGCGCGCGGAAGCTGGATCGACTGCCTTGAGAAGCAAAGTTCCGCCGAGACGGGGAAGCAGCGGCATACGTTGCCAGAGCGTAGGCTTCTGTCCCGCGAGAACTTTTTCAATAACAGGGAAATAACCCTTGTTCGTGTTGAGAAGATGATCGAAGCACTGAGCAACACTCCAGCGTTCGGCTGATGGTTTCCAGTTGAGTTGTGAGACGGTTAATCGACCGAAGGTAGACTTAGCGTTGTCGGCAAGCGTGTTCGCTTCGGTTATTAGCTTTGGTAGATCGGCTTGCCTTAGATCCATGACGGTCTAAGATAAGAATTTTCCCGCAACGGCGCAAAGGCGCTAAGCATCTTCTTGCGTCTTTGCGCCTTTGCGGGAGAAGGTTCTAGTTAACGAATCCCTGCGGTTTCACTACTCGTCTGCACACCGGCGAGGGAAGCGACGGTGAGTTTTGTGTCTGCATATTGCCAGGCCTTCTCAAACTCTGCCTGGACACTCTTCGCAGCGCCGTCCTTGCCCTGCTTTCTCAAACTCTCTGCAAGTCCGAACAGCGCGCGCCCGTTGCGGGGCTGGCGAAGAATCTCGGCGCGAAATACCTTCTCCGCGGTCGCATAATCACCGTTGGCCAGCAATGCGCCGCCGAGCACTTCGCGCACCGGCAGATCCCAGTCGGCAGGTTCAGAGTAATAGGTTGCATCTTCAGCCGCGACGGCCTTGTTCAAAAGATCGAAAGCCGCCTGCTTATCGCCACGCGCGAGGGCGATCTTTCCTTCCAGCGCGAACTCAGCAACCTTCATCACGTCGGTAGCCGCGTTGTTGAATAGTCGTACTTCCTCTGTCATGGTCTTATCGACAGCGCGCAACGAAGCTAATTCCGCTTCAGCATTCGCGGTCTGTTTTGTGGCGGCATACGCGCTGCCACGCGCAAAGTGCCAGAACGCGGTCGTGATCTTCAGTGAAGGGTCGGGTTTCGGCTCTTTCAAAATCTCATCCCACTTACCAAAACGCGTGAGAGAGACGAGTGGGTACGGTAAAAACATCTCGAGCATCGGCATCGCTTTTACAACGGGCTTTACATTAGCCTCGAGTTCGCGCGCCGATTTAATCGAGTCTGCGAAGCGTCCATTCATGGCGCTTGCTGACGCCAGGAAGTGGATGTTGTGGTTGTAGTACATCGCCGGATAGAGACCGTTATTACCGCTCTTCGTGATGTACTCGCGATCGACAGCGATCGCGTCAATGTTCGCCTGCGCCGCCTGGTAGTAGTCGCCGGTGCGAATGTAGATGTGCGACGGCATGTGGACCAGGTGCCCGGCTTTGGGCGCGATCTGTCCGAGCCGTGCCGCGCTCGGAAGCGCTCGCTCGGCGTTTGTTGAAGCTTCAACGGCGTGAATGTAGTAGTGATTCGCGCCACTGTGATTTGGATTGCGACGCAAAACACTTTCAAGCACTGAAACGATCTCGAGCGTGCCTTCCTCGGGTTTGCCGTCGAGAGTCCAAAGGTGCCACGGCCGCAGGTTCATCATGCTTTCGGCGTAGAGCGTGGCTGCGTCGAGATCGTCCGGATAATTTTTAGACAGCTCGCCCATCGCATTCTTGTAATCGACTGCGAGCTTGTTTTTATCGACTTGTAGATCGGACGAGTAACGCTTGGATAGAGCACTGATGTAGGCGCGATCGTGCTCGGACGCCTTCGGCGCAAGCTCGACGGCTTTTTGCAGGTTCGAGTAAGCCTGTACGAGTGCGGGGCCATCCGCGGGCACGTTGTAATTCGAACCGAGGGCGAGCGCGACGCCCCAGTAAGCCATGGCCATTTGCGGATCGAGCTGTGCCGCCTGCTTGAAGGAGCGCACGGCTTCTTCGTGATTGAAGGCGTAGATGTACGCCAGTCCTTGATTAAAAAACTTCTGAGCTTCGGGGTTGCTGGTTGTAACAGGGTGATCGATGTCGCCTAAGCCGGGCATCAACGTCGCTGGAGCCGGCTCTTTGGCTGGGGCGTGGCCGTGTTGGCCAAATACGACGATGGGAAAGAGCAGCAGAATCGCAAAGAACAGTCGCTTCATTTGAATCTCCTTCGCCGGCAAACACGCCGGCAGTGGTGGTCACGGGTACAGTCCACAATTCATAACGCGCAATCGAACCTGGAAACGGGCCACTATGCCTTCCAGCCCGGCGGCGCTTCGGGCCAGCTTTTGTCGGGACTGACGGGCTCTGCCTGATCTGGTCCGAGCCGATCAGGCTCGATCTCGGCAACGATAAAATTCTCGGGTGGCACAGGCGCGCCGGCCAGGCGTCGCAGCAGCGCGAGTTGTCCGGCATGTGTCATCGCGTCGGAGAAAGGTCCCTGGAGCAGACGTTCCTCTGACACACCGTCCAGCAATGGATCTCCGTTTCGGAGATGCTGGGCCAGGAGCCCAAGCATCTCGTGGAAGCGCTCGATTTCTTCGTTGAGAGATTCTAACGCCTCCGGCGAATAGCTACCACCGATAAAATGCGTGCGGGCGTAACCCAGCACGCTCGTCATGTGGCGCACCAATTCCGCGGGTGTGCGCACGCCGTCCTTCACACGAAAAGTGCCGAAGTCAGGCGGCGCGTCTCGCAAGGCTTTCTGCGTCCGGTAAGCAAGCGCTGCGAGAAAGTGATTGAGTAGTTTTCTCTTGCTTTCCATTGAAGAGTAGTTCAACCACAAAGACACAAAGGCACAATTTGTATTTGTGTCTTCGTGCCTTTGTGTTGAGAATATACGCTCACAATTCTTTGCGCATGGGCACGAGTTCGAGCTTTACGCCGGTGGCGAGCTCGAGATCAAAATTGCCCTGCTCGGAAAAACCGCATGACTTGTAAAAAGCGATTCCGGGCAGCGTCGCCATCAACTCGAGGGCGTGAAACCCGTGAGCTCTCGCTTCCTCTTCACACTTCGTAAGGATCGCTCGTGCGATTCCCTTGCGCGCATGGTCCGGATGAATGAAGAAGGCGCGAATCTTTGCCGGCTCCGACTCCGGATCGAGATAACCTTTGTCTCGAGTCGCAAACTGATCTCCACCAAAGAGCGTCTTCCTACGACTCCAACCACCACAGCCAACCATCAATCCCGAGCTTTCAGCGACGAAGTACGTACCATCCTCGATCAGGTCGGTGTCTACACCAAAGACCGTCGCTATAGCGGCATCAATTTGGGCGTCGTTGTAATGATCGCGACTCAGATGACGTGCAGACTCCGCGATCAATCGCTTGATTGCTTCACGGTCATCCATTGTTGCTCGACGAATAATCACGACTAGTTCATGGCCACTAACTGGTCTACGATTTCAACCGCCGCATTGCCGCGTCCCAGTTTCTGCGCGTTTGCCTGCATCGATGCGAAGCGGTCCGGATCGGAGAGCAGCCGGTCGAGTTTGTAGGACAACGTGGGCAGATTGTTGCATCGAATCGCCACTGCACTTTCCAGGAGGTGATCCGAGTTTCTCTCCTCCTGGCCGGGGATCGGGTTCACGATTACAAATACCAGTCCCTTGGCGAGCGCTTCGGAGGTTGTGAGACCGCCGGGCTTACCCAGCACGAGATCCGATGCCGCCATGAGCTCATCCATCTCCTGTGTGTAGCCGAAAGGCTTCAAGAGCACTGTCGCGTCAGGTTTAGTGCGCGCGGCAAGTCTGGTCAAACGTTTCTTCAACTCCTCGTTGCGGCCGCAGATGGCAACGATCTGTGCGCGGTGTTGCAAAGGCAGCAGCGAAGTGATGAGCGCATCGACTGAGCCGACGCCGAAGCCACCCGCGGAGAGGAGAATCGTGGTCCGATCCGGCGCCAACCCGTGCTTGGCGCGCATCTCATGCTTGTCTTTCCGTTTTGCGAACACGGGATCGATCGGGATTCCGCTGACGGTAATCTTCGCCGGCGGTATGCCGAGCGCTTCGAGATAGACGCGTGCTTCCTCGAGCGCGACAAAGTAATGCTCGTAGTGATGGACCAGCCACATCGCGTGCACGTCAAAGTCGGTGACGATTATTACCTGCCGGCTGGCGAGACGTTCTTTCGCTTTCAACCACGACACGATCTCCGCGGGAAGAAAGTGAGTACAAACAATCAGGTCAGGGTGATAATCGCGCAGCAGTTTGACGAGTGGACGTGTGTTGAGCTTGTCGAGCGCGAGCCGGCGACGCTCGTTCTTCCAGGGTTTGTCGAGCTTATCGTACATCCAGCCAGGGACTTCGGGATGTTTATTGACGAGGTCGATGTAGGCTTTTGAATAGAGATGGCGAAAGACCTTGTTGGTGTAGTTGAGAATGTCGAGGTGATGGACTTCCCTGCTCTCGGCGTCGTCGCGTTGCTTGAAAGCTTTCTCGATTGCGTCGGCGGCGCGCACGTGTCCCGCGCCAGCGGATGCCGATAGGAGAAGGACCTTTTTGAGCATTTCACGAAGTCATTTCACAGGATTGACATGATTTTCAGGATTAACATGTCTAAGCCTGCAATCCTGTAACTAGGGTCGTGTTGGGCGCGCGGGCGCGGCAGCAGGACCAGCCGGATGGGTCCGGTTGTAATCGTTAATAAAATCTCTGGTGATATCGAGACTCGACGCCGCATAGATGATCGGCACTCGGTTCGCATCGATCAGCAACGTAATTCCTTTCGCCTGCGCGTAGGCAGTCAACGCGTTGCCGATGTCCTTCTGCAAGGGATCCAGCGCCGCCGCCGATTCCTTTTGATAGCTTGCCTGCGCGTCCTCGGCCTTGCGCTTGATCTGTACCTCGAGACGGTCGGCTTCTTCAGTTTGTTGCGCCGTCATACTCGCGTCCTGCACTAATCGTTTCTTCTGAATGTCGGAGCGCATCGTGCTCAGACGTTCGCGCATGCCTCGGAGCTCTGTTCGCAGCGGCGTGAACTTCGCCTCGATCTGCTGCATCGCAACCATTACACGCGCTATGCCGGTTTTCTCGTCGCTGAACGCTGACGAGTCGATGATGGCGATATTTGCTGGAGCACCGGCCGGTCGGGTTTGCGTCTGCGCCAGGATTGCAAATGCCGCAAATGCGACCGCGGCTATGAGTATACGAAATACCTTCATTGCTTCTGCTCCTTGAGTGATTTTGCGTATTAAATCAGTTTCCGGCAGGCGCGCAAAGAAGTTCTGGAACCGGCGGTAGTGTCTTACTTTGAGTTTTCTCTGCGGTCCTCTGCGTATCTCCGCGGCCTCTGCGTTGAAAGAGCCTTTAACGCAGAGATCGCGGAGATACGCAGAGGACCGCAGAGAA
>Ga0065714_10002192_pt1 | contig 92967 bp, 88 predicted proteins | sample MisRhiReplicate2_FD_59101 | JGI IMG/M metagenome (GOLD analysis project Ga0065714, IMG submission 59101) | Miscanthus rhizosphere microbial communities from Kellogg Biological Station, MSU, sample Rhizosphere Soil Replicate 2: eDNA_1 v2... | ecosystem: Host-associated > Plants > Roots >...
CGGCAAGCGTAGCAACTGTTAATATAATACAAAGCAGCTGCGTTAATTTATTCTTCATTTTAATATGGATATTGATTTATGCGTGGGTTTATTTAATCTCGAATTTTGTACTTCCTTTTGGAACAATGACGTATTCAAAGGTGAAATACATGTGTGGGGTGGTTCTGAACCATTTGTCGGCAGTAAAAGCATCTTTATAACAGCTGATCATTTTAATCTTTGCATAATCGCCTTTGGCCGTACGGATGATAAGGGTTCTTTTCTCAGGCATGGCATAAGCTACATGTTGTTTATCATAACTGCCATCTCCCCTTTTGGTGCCCCCAAAATCGTACAGGTACCAACCAATGCCTTCTCCAAAATCGCCTTCATTGTCGGTTCCAATAAATTTGCTGATGCTTAATGCGGCATCTGCCGGAACATCGACCACCTGGTCAAATGGTTTTTCCAAAATGGTAATAGCACCTAAACCTGTGCTCCCCGATCCTAAACTTGTTGATGACTGACCGCTGTTAGGACTTAAAAAACTATTGTAAAGGCCATTAAAACCAACATCCCAGCGATTGGTTTTGGCATATAGCAAGGGCACTATTTCTTTTGTTTCCAGGCTGAACAGCACAGCTGTTGGTGGTACGGTTGGATTGGCATCATCAGTTTCTACAGCAAGGTTTTCTATACGCTGTAACTTATAATATGGTGTGCCACCTTCTGTTTTTGTCGGTATTTCCTTTTCAGGTTCCGGCGAAATCACTTCGTCTTTTTTGCAACTGGTAAAAAGCAAGCCCAATACTAAACAGGTTGAACCCCATTTAAACACTGCTTTATTTATTATAGTAATATTGTTCATCTTTAAATTATTTGGTCTGTAAATTTTTGCTGCCATCCTGCTGTACGTAATATTTAAAAGTATAATAGGGCGCAGGCCAGTTTAAATCAGTAACACTTGGCGGATTGCCTTTATAGGCGTTGATCAATTGTAGTTTGGCGTATTTACCATCAGGTAACCTAATGGCGTAGGTGCGGTTGGGTATAGCCTGCATAATGTGCGAACTCAGGCTATAGAAAAACCATCCGTTTGAGGTCGCCGACGAGGCCCAGCCGATTTTAGTTACTTCGCTCGCACTAAAGGCCTGATCAGATGGGGCCTGATTAAGCGTATCGTAACTTTGCTCAAGCATTACAACCGCACTTTTAGCCGTTCCGCCATAACCAGGGTTAAACTGATAATCTTTATCATTTACATAAACCTCGCTATTGTAGGGGCCAGTAAAGGCCAGGTCCCAGTCTTTTGTTTTTAGCCATTGTGCAGAATCAGCTGCATTACGGATCCAGATCTGTTTCTGATCTTTAAAGCGAAAAAGAAAAGTATAAAATGCACGTACTTCTTTGCCCGGTGTTCCATTTCCCATGGCGGCCTGTGTATCGCCAGCCAGATCGGTTACCACAATACTCTTACCATCCTGTAAAACTTCGTTTGGATCGAGCTCATCTTTTTTGCAAGAACCAAGTGAGAGAACCAATAACAAAAAACCAACAGCTAAAACTGTTTTTCTCTTTATTGGTCGACTATGTTTTAAATACTTCATTGTGAATATTATTTTTAATCATTCTAAATAAGAATACTGCAAACATCCATATTAACCACCATAAATGGTTTGTTCAATCCGTATTTTAATTTGTTCAATCCGTATTTTCTTTTGTTCAAAGCGTATTATTTATTGCTCGTTTTAACTAAATCTTGCTGATTACCAGCTCAAAAAACAATCATAAACAACTGAAAAACAGATTAATAACAGAATCACTAATCTAAATCGGTTTTAAAAATTATATCCAAGGGTAAATATCTTGCCCGTCCAATTACTTGTATTTAGATTAATTAAACACTTTTTTTGTCCCTATAACCATCGCCTACATGAGGATTAAAAAGTATTATATTGTATTGATTATCATTTCTTTTTTCAGTGCTACGCAATATGTTGCTGCACAGGCGAAGCGCATCATTACTTTAAGCAGTGCCATTAGTGAAACCGTAAATGCATTGGGTTATGGCAAGAATATTCTGGCTACCGATGTAACCAGTGTATCGCCAGAAGAGATCAACAGATTACCTAAAGTAAGCAGAAACCGCTCTTTTTCTATCGAAAGCATTACCGCTTATCGTCCAGATCTTATTTTGGTACCTGAAGGAGATTTTTCTAAAGAAAACCTTTACCAGTTTAAATCATTGGGTATCCGGGTGGTTACCATACGTCAGGAATTTTCTGTTCAGGGCGCAACAAAATTTATCAGGCATATTGCTGCTGCCATTGGCGATAAGGCACGCGGAGAACAACTGGCACAAAAAACAGAAAGTAACATCAATACCACTTTAAGTCAGCTAAAAAAGGGCAGCAAAAGCCCAAAGGTTTTATTTATTTATGCACGGGGCGTTGGCACCATGAATGTGGCCGGTAAAGGCAGTAGTATAGATGCGATGATTAAACTGGCAGGAGGCAAAAATGCCATTCAGGAGTTTAGCGATTTTAAACCTTACACCACCGAGGCACTGATTAAGAGCAATCCTGATGTGATTTTAATGTTCGATTTCGGATTAAGCAGTTTAGGCGGAAGAGCAGCCTTTTTAGATCTTCCCGGTGTAAGTTATACCAATGCCGGAAAAAATAAAAGGATTATAGAAATGAACGGGCCTTTGCTTATCAATTTCAGTAATCGTTTACCCGAAGCCATTAAAGCACTGAATAACCGTATTTTATAATGAAAAGAACCGTTATTTATACCTGCCTGAGTGTAGGTTTATTGCTTTCCATTTGTTTTTCGTTGGGATTAGGTGCCATGCGCATCCCTATAAAAGAAGTGATTGATACGTTAACCCAAACGATGGGTTTTACCATTTTTGGCAGCGCCGATAGTGGTATAAACGAAGGAGTAATTATGATGATCAGATTGCCAAGAACTTTAATGGGTGTACTGGTTGGTGCAGCTTTGGGCATTTCTGGTGCAGCCATACAAGGAATATTCAGGAATCCATTGGCCGAACCCAGTTTGGTAGGTATATCGGCAGGGGCATCGTTAATGGCGGTATTGATTATTGCTTTCGAAACACTATTATTCTCTAGTTTAAGTCAGTTACTGGGGTATTACCTTTTGGCATTTGGCGCTTTTGTTGGTGCAGGCATTATTGCTATGTTGGTGTACAATCTTTCCAAAATCAATGGACAGGCCAATGTTTCGACCATGTTGCTCGCGGGTATTGCCATCAATGCAATGGCTGGCGCTTTAACCGGATTGGTTACTTATCTGGCCGATGAACAAAAACTCAGGAGCATTACCTTCTGGATGATGGGCAGCCTGGGCGGGGCAACCTGGCAAAATGTAAGCTGTTTATTTCCTTTCGTAATTATCCCTGTAATCGGGTTACCATTTTTAGCAAAAGGTTTAAATTTATTTGCCATTGGCGAAAATCAGGTCGAACTGATCGGCCTAAACCCCAATCGTATCAAAATATTGGTAGTGGTATTGGCTACTATGGCTGTTGGTGCTTCCGTTGCCGTTTCGGGCATTATCGGTTTTATTGGCCTACTCATCCCCCACCTTACACGTTTGTTGGGCGGAGTAGATCATCGTTTTGTGCTTCCTGTTTCGGCATTAATGGGCGCATTGGTACTTACATTGGCCGATATGGTTTCGAGATTGATTGTGCAACCGATCGAATTGCCAATTGGTGTGGTTACCGCTTTAATGGGCACACCCATATTTTTATATATCCTCATTAAAGACAAAAAGAAATTAGTTAATTAAATAATCGGTTTATGCTCAGAGTAGAATCCATCAGCTATAAATTAAACAACAGGCCGCTTTTAAAAGATATCTCGTTCAGTATCAGGCCAGGCGAAATGGTTGCGCTCTTAGGGTCGAACGGTGCCGGGAAATCTACCTTAATGCGGCTGCTTTCGGGAGAGCGAAAGCCCGACAGCGGGCGGATTATGTTATACGGAGCAGATATCAAACATTATAACCGAAAAGTACTCGCCACCAAAAGGGCTTATCTACAGCAGCACAATCCCATTACTATGGCATTTAGCGTGAAAGAGATCATCATGATGGGCCGTTATGGTTTTAAAAGTTTATCATCGGCAAAAAATGATCAGCTTGCACTTGCAGAAACGATGNAAATCTGCGGATTAACTGACCTTGCAGACCGATCGATGTTAAGTCTTTCGGGTGGAGAACAGCAACGTGTACACCTGGCACGGGTACTGNCCCAATTATGGGACAATAAGGATTCNGTATTNCTNTTGGACGAACCGACTAACAATATGGATCTTCAGTTTCAGCACCAAACCCTGGCCATAGCCGCTGCCATGGCAAAAAAAGGGTACATGATCGTAGTGGTACTGCACGAAGTTAACCTGGCCGCACAGTATGCCAGCCGCATTATTATTTTAAAAGATGGTAGAAAATGGTGGGATGGAACGCCTGTACAGGTGCTTACCCCTCAGCATATGTATACCGCATTTGGCATCCATGCACAGGCCTATACAGACCAAAGCAGTCTAAAAACGGTTATTGTACCAAAGGAAATTAAGCTCGATGCGGCAAAATTTAACACTAATTTATATACACCTCAAAATCCAGTATGCACTAAAGAAATTTATACTTTAAAAACAGCTGAAACCGACGGGCTGACCACACTTCAATCGGTAAAAATTTAAACCNATGACCNATGCAAAGAATCCAAAAACTACTAAATGCTGCGCACAGNGTTAGCCAGCTATCAGGTTCGCCCTATGCTGATGTATTTAAAGAAGAACTCTTAAAAACAATAAACGATTACTGTAGATTAAAACGCCTATCCTTTTCCGAAAAAAGATTATGGATAGCGCTGAAGCTATTGGAGGTAAGTGATTTTATCCACCCCGAATCGCTTTGGCTGATGCTAAAGGAAGATAAAACGCCCATAAGTATTGGTTGCGTTTACAGTAATTTAAAACTAATGGAAGCTGCCGGCGTAGCCGAAGCACAAAGTGCAGGATCGAGACTAATCCTTTATAAGATCAGAGCCGCACATCACTAGGCAAAATGCCGTAGTATTTTTTGAAAGCATTGGTAAAACTGGCTTGATGTTTAAAACCAACGTTTACGCCTACCTCGTACATATTTTTACCTTCTTCTAAAATCAATCTTTTGGCCTCTTCCATTCTTAAACGGGTTACAAAATCGTAAATGGTACTGCCAAAATATTTTTTAAAACCTGTTCTCAATTTAAACTCATTAAGCAAGATCATTTTAGAAAGCTGCTTATGGGTTGGTGGATCGATATAATCGTGTTCCAGAATCTCCCTGGCTTCTTCGAGTTTTGGGATATCGCGATCAAGTAGCAATTCTCTACCGCCTTGTATATGCTGACTAAATTGTTCCAGTTGATACATAATCAGTTCGGTAATCCGCGCATCGGTAAACAGGCGTTTCAATTCCCCGTTCTGCCTACAGGTAACAATCGCTTCGATTGACCTGCGCATTTCTGGTGTCATAATGAGATCGTGTTCGGCAAAAGAGGTCGATATCCCTTTTTCAATTTCCTGCACAAATTGCTCATGCAATGGAGAGTACAAATCGACTAAACGCAAATAGTAATCTTTAGAGAGTACAATTAAGAAATATACAAATTCTACATCGGGCTTAACATCGTAAGCTTCTTTTGCCGAGGGGATATAGCGGATATTATGCCTGCTCCGACCGTATTTAGCCGATTGTTTACCGCCAGCACCCGAACCGTTTTTATTGCTAAAAATAAACTGACAGGTAATGGCCTCTCCTTCTACCTCGGTAAGAATCCTGGCTGGTCCATCAAATTTCATTTCAGAATGCACCAAAAAGAGACCATTGGTAGAGAGCTGATAATTTTTAATGCCTACCGGCGCATCTTTAATGGTTATTGATTTCTCGGATAACCGGTGATCGGGAACATACTTATCTGGAATTTCTTCCATGAACAGAAAATCTTTCTGATGCTCTATTCTTGCCTTTACAATCATTTCCGGTCTGGGTTAATGTTTAATCATGGAATAAAACAAATATAAGAATATTATTTATATCAATTCTAAATAAGAGAAATAATCTACATCATTTATGAGGAAGATGTTGATTCAATTCTGTTCATTTTTGAACTAAAACTGTTCGATTACGAACATATCTTATTTCGATTTTCTAAAAGAAAAGCCAGAAATAGGTTTAGAGCAATATCTTATTGGCACAAACTTGGCTCCATTAAGGAAATGTAAGAATGAAGAAAATAATAACGCTTGCTGTTATCGCGATCTCCATATTATTTAAATCCAGTCAAGCCTGTACTGTAATTTCCTGTGCATTAAAAGGCAAAGTATTCGCTGCAGCCAATAAAGATGATTATATGGGTTTTGCAAGGATGTGGTTTAACCCTAAAACTGCAGAAAGTTATGGCTCGGTGTGTTTTGGACTCCCTGATCTGCAAGCACAGCCGGCCATGAATGAATATGGCCTGTTTTACGATTTCACCGCACAAAATATCGATCCTGCTAAATACCGTCCTAAAAATATTTACAAAGGAGATTTTTTTTGAAATTCTCGGCAAATTTGAAATCCGACAAAAAAATAAATCCCATCTAAAAGAACGTGTCAATTAGATAGGAAGAGGGTTAAATTACATGCTTAATAGGTAGATGTAAATATTAGTTGATGTACAGTTCGGCTAAAAATTGCTACAAGAATTAATTTTTTTTTGATTGATAGCGAAGATCGCATTCGATTTAACTTTTACAAACCAGTTTACATGGATCGGTCTGTTTTCATTACAGATAGGTGCAAATGTTAGTCAGATTTTATATCCAATACCGTAATATTAGTAGCCTGACACCCTACCTGTCCGTGTTCCAAATTGAAGCGAACCTTGGTTCCTACCAGTAAAGCAGGACGATAAGTCCCAACTAATTTCTGATTATCTGCATAAATCATCTCTTTTCTACCGTCAAGCGCAATAAATCCGAAACCTCTTACCGGATTATACCATTTAATTACTCCTGTATATATCATAAAAACCCTTTTTTACATTAAATTAGCTACTGTAAAGAAAATTTGAGGCGAAACTGGATAAAACGTTCTATTTTCGTTATAAAAAGGTGTAATTTCGTTATGTATACAATGAAGATTAACAAATGATTAAGTGTATAGCCATTGATGACCAACAAAACTCAATTTCGGGTCTTGAAAAATATATAGCGGATGCCCCTAACATGGAACTCTTGGCTAGTTACACCGATCCGATGGCAGCCTTGAACGAATTGAAAAAGATTGATCAGGTAGATGTAATATTTATGGACATTCAAATGCCACAGATTTCGGGTATTGAACTTTCTAAAGCAATCCGATCCAAAACCAGGAAACTGATATTTACTACCTCCCATGAGGAATATGCCTTTGAAGCATTCGAGGCAGAAGCAGATGCTTATTTACTTAAACCTTATGGTTATGCTAAATTTGCCTTAACGGTAAACCGGATGTTTGAAGAAGAAACAGAAAATATTGCACAGGAAGCTTATTTTTTTGTCAAAAATAAATCTGAAGAGCACAAGGCTGTTTTAGTACGATATGCAGATATAATAGCTTTTGAAAGTTTCCACAACTACATCAAAATTCATACAAAAGAGAAAGTGATTATTGCTTATTTAAGTCTGAAGGATGTTAAAGAACAGCTGAATATAGAAAAAGGCTTTATCCAACTACATAGGGGTTATATTATTTCCATCAATCATATTCTACATGTTGAAGGCACAAGGGTAACGCTTTCTAATCATACAAGCTTTACAGTTGGCGATCTTTACTACAATGATTTCCGCGACTTTTTCACCGACAAACTTATTACTAGTAAACGCAACAAATAAGTGTTTAAATGGCATAAAGTTCAAAGGCCAAAAGCAACAGCTAAAAAGAAAGCCCATCTAACTGAGACGGGCTTTCTTTCTAAGCGAAAATAAATTATTTAGCGCTATTTTTTTTATCAGTTACTTCAGCTCTAATTTCTTGGGCTAAAACTTTTAGGTCTTGCATTGCTTTACGTACACGTGTACCTGCTGCAGCATTACCACCATCATAGAATTTAGTTACGTCTGCTTCTACAGAAGAGATTAGATCTTGCACTTTTTTAAATTTGTCCATAATTTTTCTTTTATAAGGATGGTAAACATCCATTAATTAAACAATATTCCTTTCCGCTAACAATAAGCGGGCCGCAAAACTATTGCTTTTTATAAATTAAACAAACGTTTATGCCAAATCATTATTGCAAACAGCATAAAATATAAATGAAATATTTGGGCGAAGATAGCGATGTACACTCTGTTTTTAACAAAATCCACCTCATTTTTAGCATTTTGCGGATGGCACATTTAATCATAAAAATTTTTACAATTAGGGAATTTAATTTAGCAAATTATGTTTTATCTTGGTTGGAAATATGCAGTCTCTAAACCTTCTCATTAGTACCAGTTGTTTATTCTTGCTTTTATTCTCCATGCATCTTTTTTTTTCAAAAAAAGGGAATAAACTATTAAACATTTTCCTCTCGGTTATTTTTTTTGCACGATTTGGACAGATTTTAACTTCACTGCTCTTCAAATCCGGGCAACCTCATGTTTTAGCTTTTTTTTATCAAGCTTTTACGCCGTTTCATTATGCGGCCCCGGCATGCTTTTTTCTCTACATTACAGGTTTTCTTCAGAACCGTAAAAGTTTAAAAAAAATAGAATGGCTTCATTTTGTGCCCGCTTTACTGGCTATTATCCACGTTATCCCATGGCATTTCACAACCGCACCCAATTGGGATTTGATAGGAGACCAACTTGCCGAAAACGGATACTTTTCATTAAAAGCAAGGAGTGGCCTATTTCCGCCATACTTCCATTATTTATTTAGACCTGTGCTGGTAACTGCTTATTTATGCGCCACATGGATTGCGGTGCTACGCCTAAAAGACAAACCACAACAGCTACCTGAAGGTGAAGGCAGAACATGGATTATGTTTTTCTTTCGGATTGCAACTTTTTTTCAGTTGTTTAGTTTAATACCCATTATTTTAAGAAGCCTACACATCCAATATGTGAATGACTCTTTTATAGTGCTAAACTGTTTGGTCCTGTTGGTTATTTTTATATATGCGCTACACAAACCTAACATTTTTTATGGCTATTTGCTGGTGGCGGTAGACTGGACTAAAAAACCTGCATTGTTGAAAACAGAAGATGATATAATATTCGCTTCCATAACAGCAGAAGAGGCAAAAACTACAATTGTACCAGCCAAAAAAATTAATCTTTTGGACACACAACTGTCTGACTATGCCCTTGCCATGACGGAAATAATGGAACGGGAACAACTTTATCTGCTTCAAGATTTTCAGATTATTGATCTGGCAGCAAAACTCAACATCCCGATCCACCACTGCTCTTTCGTAATTAACAAACATATCGGCAAAAATTTCAGAGATTGGATTAATAGTTACCGGGTTGATCATTTCTTAAAACAGTATCCCTTAAAATCAGATAAAATCACCATCGAAGCCATTGCTTCTGAAGCTGGCTTTAAAAGCGTTGCTACGTTTTATAATGCATTTAAGAAAGAAACAGGCTTCATGCCAACTTCCTATTTTGCGCAGGAACTAAACCATTAACCTGTTAAAAGGCCGTTTTTAGTCTAACGATCGTATCGTTAGAGGTTACAACTATAATATTTTTAAGTCCATACTAAAATACCAGATACCTTTGGACCTAGATCATCAGATGCATATGCTTTTCAAACGAGTATGCTAAAATCTTTTTTTTTAAATCAAACAAGCCTTAACTAATGCCATATAAAACATCATTTTTACGCCCTCTTTTCGATTATCTTGAGTCATTCTATCCTTTATCTAATACCCTTAAAACCGAACTTGAAAGGTCTTGCAAACTTACACGTATTAAAAAAAATAAATACATTCTCTCTCCAATAGATAGTAATGCTTCTATGTACTTTTTGGTCAACGGGCTGGTACGTGGCTTTATACGCGATGGTAAAAAAGATATCAGCACCTGGTTTAGCTTCGAAAATGAATTAATAGGCGCTATACGCCAGCCCGATCAGCAGCCCTGTCCTTCTATAGAATATCTTCAGGCCCTGGAAGATTGCAAACTCATCTGTATTCCATATACCTTAATCGATTTGATGTATACCAAATATCCTGAGGCCAACCTAATTGGCAGAAAGCTATTGGCACTTCATTATTATGTTGCATCAGAAAGAGCTATCCTTGCCCGGATACCCAAAGCAACTGACAGGTACCGTAAACTACAGGAAAGTCATATGGATATCAAAAGGATACCACAGCGTTATCTGGCCAGTTACCTGGGTGTGCGTGTAGAAACCATGAGTAGAATTAGAAATAAAGTTTTAATACCCGATTACCAGTTATGCTCCTAATTTAATGGTGAATATTTAGTCATTAGCAATCGATCCATGTAGCATGCAGTCAATTTTTTGTGTTTTCTTCGCATCAGTAGCAATTTCACCACAAATGAAATAGAGAAGGACCACATAAAGTGTAAGTTTTTTTGTTACCACAGAAAAATACAGGAAACAGTGCCCATAACGTTGAGATCAGACGATTTTAATCCCCTACACCATAATCTTTTCGCATTTTTTCCTTTTCGCTTCTTTTACTAAATTTGCACCAATGATTTTATATAAAACCAATGAAGAAGTAGAACTGATTCAGATCAGCGCCCTACTGGTGAGCAATACCCTTGCAGAAGTAGCTAAAATATTAAAGCCAGGCATTACCACACTCGAAATTGATAAAGTAGCGAACGAATTTATACTTGATAATGGCGCAGTCCCCTCCTTTTACAACTTTAATGGCTTCCCTTTTCATATTATTACCTCTGTAAACGATGTAGTTGTACATGGATTCCCTACTAAGGATGAATTGAAAGACGGGGATATTATCTCAGTAGATGTAGGTACAATAAAAAACGGTTTTCATGGCGATCATGCTTATACTTTTATCATAGGTGATGTATCTGAAGCGGTATTAAACCTGGTAAAAACAACTAAAGAATCACTTTTTCTAGGGATTAAAGAAGCTGTTGTGGGCAAACGTATCGGCGATATTGGTGCAGCCATCCAAAATCATAACGAAAAACAGGGTTATGGTGTTGTAAGAGACCTTGTAGGCCATGGTTTAGGTAAAGATATGCACGAAGATCCGCAGGTGCCGAATTATGGAAGAAAAGGCAATGGCCTACTCTTAAGAGAAAACCTGGTGATGGCCATAGAACCGATGATTAATATGGGCAAAAAAGATGTTTTTCTGGATGAAGACGGCTGGACAATCAGAACAGCGGATGGAAGCCCGTCTGTGCATTTTGAACATGATGTTTGCGTTAAAAAAGGGGAAGCACTTATACTTTCTGATTATGCCCCTATTGAGGCTGCAGAAAAGCAGAACAGCAACCTTAACACTTCTTATTATTAGGTAGTTATAACCGGCGCATGGAGATTTGTGGTGATTAACCTCTCCCTAAAACTCCATGCATTATATCATCAAATGTGTTAAAATCATTGAGGAATAGTTCTATCTTCCGGATTTTAAACTGCATGTTCTGTTATACCAATATAGCATCCGAAATTTGTTCGTCAAAATTATTTTCCAGCAATATCTTCACCGTATTTAAAGTAGATCCGGCAATTTCTGTTAAGGCTTCTTGCGTAAAAAAAGCCTGATGCCCGGTAAGCAAGACATTCGGAAAGCTGATTAGTCGCTGAATATCATCATCTCCTATAATACTCCCGGAAAGGTCTTTAAAAAAGAGTTGTTCTTCCTGCTCATATACATCAATTCCAAGTGCTGCAATTTGACCTGTTTTTAGTGCTTCAATTACGTCACGTGTATTAATCAATGCGCCTCTGCTTGTATTGATTAGCGTAACACCTTTTTTCATCGTCATTAAGCTGTTCGATCCGATCAGGTAATGGTTCTCTGCTGTAAGCGGGCAATGCAACGAAATAATATCGGCTTCTTTTATCACTTCATGAAAAGGCAAATATTTTACTCCGGCACTTTGCAATGCTGTATCCACAAAAGGATCAAAAGCCAGTACCTTACAACCAAAACCAAGCATAATTTTACAGAAAGCAGCACCGATTTTCCCTGTGCCGATTACTCCTGCTGTTTTGCCAGAAAGATTGAACCCCATTAAACCTGAAAGCGAAAAATTCTGTTCACGCACGCGGTTATAGGCCTTATGGGTTTTACGGTTTAAGGTAAGCAACATAGCTACTGCATGTTCTGCAACAGCTTGTGGCGAATAAGCCGGAACACGGCAAACGCGAATACCGTATTGTTTGGCCGTATTCAGATCTACATTGTTAAAGCCTGCACACCTTAAAGCAATAATTTTCACCCCTTTTTGGGCCAGTATAGCGATAACCTCAGCCGTTAGTTTATCGTTCACAAATACACACACTACATCGGTACCTGCTTTTATCGCATCGGCAATATGCGGTCCAAGATGGGTTTCCCAAAATTCCAGTTCAAAATCATAATGTTTATTACAACTTTCGAAAAATTCACGGTCGTAACGCTTCGCAGAAAAAAATAGAATCTTCATATTGTCAAAAATACGGATTAAACAGGATTTTGATGTCCTGCTTTAACTTACTGGTCCTAATGTTTACTCCCAAAATCAGATAGTAGCGTGCCCTTAAAAGTATTTCCAAACCCCGTGCGGTCCACCGCCAAGGGTATTTCAATACGGTAATTTGATCTTCAAAGTAATTGAATGTAATACCCATAAAATCAGCATCGCCTTATTGCGTAAATTTGTATAAAGTAAAGCTATATTAAATGTCATTTGCATTTATCTTCTTAAAATCTGCCGGAAACCTGTGCCAACTGACTTCCGCAGATTACACCGATCCCCTCAGAACTAATTACATCTTCTGTCTTCCCTTTTTCATCCTCACAAGCCCTATCCCTTTTCAATTCCCGATTTGGTAGCCACCGGCTTTTTCTTCCTAAAAATAGGGAACGTCATCGGACTTCTAGCCGGCCGTTCATCACCAAGTAACACACCCCATTGTTTAAATGATTCTGTACGATCGAATATAATTTTGAGAACCGCTACGATAGGCAGCGCAAGGAACATCCCTGAAATCCCAGCTATGCTTCCGCCGATAAATACCCCTAGGATGGCAAACAATGCATTTATTTTCACCTTAGAACCCACAATACGTGGCATCAGTATATTATTATCCAAAAACTGAACAAAAGCAATTACCCCTAAAACCGTAAGCACAGGCCATAACTCCTGAGATGAAGTAAGCGTTAGCAACACTCCTATAACATTACCTATTAATGCACCTACATAAGGGATCAGGTTTAGTATGGCAAAAATTACCCCAATCAATAAGGCATGTTTTATACCGATTAACATCAATATGCCACCCAATAAAATGGTCATATAGGTGATCTGAATTAATAGCCCGATCAAATAACTTTTAATAATCGATTCGGTTTCATAAATCGCTTCTTTAACTTTCGGATGATCGTCTGCTTTAAACCACATGAAAATAAAACGCAATATGATGTCTTTATAGAAAAGCATCAGATAAATATAAATGGGCAACAAACCGATAAATACAAAAATACCGCTTAAGGTAAGAGCAGCGCCACCAGCAAGCGAGGTACCCATATTCATTAAATCGTCGCTTTTGGTCTGGATAAAGGCTTTTTGCTGTTTATCGTTATAATGGGTAATGCGACTGATCCAATCGCTTAAAGAATTGATATGTTGGGTTACATTTGCTTTAATCTGTGGGAAATCTTTAACTAAAATGCCAATCTGGTTTGAAAAAAACCAAATAATCAAAGCCACAAACAGGGCCACCAATAAAATGGGTAAAATAATGGCCAATGATTCTGGCACTTTTTTTCTTTTTAAAAAGCGATATACCGGGAGCAACATAATGCTGATGAAAAATGCCATCAAAATTGGCATGATAATATCTCGTCCGATTACCATCACAGCTGCAATGGCCATCAGTCCCAATAATTCTATAGATCGTTTTACGGTCAGGGGTAAATTATTCGTCATAAAGCTTATTCTGATTTGAAATTTAAACAGCATCGGTATTAAAATGTTTTAAATAAGTTTGGAGTTGAGCGCATGGCGTTTAGGGGCGATTAACCGACTAACAAGTTTAGAGCTAATAGCAAGGCGTTTAACGGCGATTAGCCGCATCTAACAACTAAGCGATTAACCCTTGATCAAAAAAATTACTTCCCTTACACGATATCCCCGCAGATTAGCCTTATTTTTGCAGCTTTAATACTGCACATGAATAATCAAGATACCATTATTGCTTTATCTACTCCTTCAGGTTCTGGCGCCATTGGCGTTATCCGTTTATCTGGTCCAGAGGCTATTTCACTTACCAATGCCGTATTTGCAGGAAAAGATTTAGAAAAACAGGCCTCACACACTTTACATTTTGGCCTAGTTAAAGATGGCGATCATATTGTTGATGAAGTGGTAGCAGGCTTATTTGTGGCCCCAAAATCGTACACCAAAGAAAACGTGGTGGAAATCTCCTGCCATGGTTCCAACTACATTATCCAACAGATTATTAACCTGCTAATCAGCAAAGGCGCCCGTGCGGCCAAACCGGGAGAGTTTACCTTACGTGCTTTTTTAAACGGTGCTTTTGATCTGAGTCAGGCAGAAGCTGTTGCCGATTTAATCGCTTCCAATTCCAGAGCTTCGCATGATGTAGCCATGCAACAGATGCGTGGTGGCTTTGCTAACGAATTAAAGGACTTGCGCGAACAGTTGATTCATTTCGCTTCCATGATCGAACTCGAACTCGATTTTGCTGAAGAGGATGTAGAGTTTGCCAACCGCGAACAACTAAAAAACCTGGTAAACAAAATCAACTACGTCTTACAACGTTTAATCTCTTCTTTTGAAATGGGAAATGTGATTAAAAATGGTGTGCCCATTGTAATTGCAGGCAAACCGAATGTAGGCAAATCTACCTTGTTAAATGCCCTGCTGAACGAAGAACGGGCCATTGTTTCTGACATTGCCGGCACCACACGCGATACCATTGAAGATGAACTGACCATTGGTGGCATTGTTTTCCGCTTTATCGATACGGCCGGAATCCGCGATACCGCCGATATTATTGAGGCTTTAGGGGTAGAACGTACGCTAGAGAAAATGAAACAGGCCAAACTCATCATTTATATGGCCGATGCCGCTCAAAGTATTTCAGAAATTGAAGAGCAGATCCGGGGGTTGGCAAAGTTGGCTATCCCCTATTTAATTTTAGTCAATAAATCTGATCTCCTTGCTGATGCACAACGTAAAACTTTAGAAGACTTAAATGTTGTTTTTATCTCTGCCAAAGAGAAACAGGGTATCGACGAATTAAAAACCACTTTACTGGAGCAGGTTAACTTGCATCACATTAACACCAGTGAAACTCTTGTAACGAATATCCGCCATGTAGAAGCTTTAAAACAAACAGAACATGCTTTACAAAGCGTTTTGGCCAATGTAGACAATCCGGTTACCTCCGATTTTTTAGCAATGGACATTAAACAGGCACTGCATTATCTGGGTGAGATAACCGGTACAGTAACTACGGATGATTTGCTGGAGAATATATTTACGAAGTTTTGCATTGGAAAGTAATTTATCTTTCCGATGTTTTCTTTTGTTTGCATATTATTTGATTATCAATCATTTAATTTTCATATGTTAATATTTAATTTCTGATATTTTCATATTATTTGTTACGTTTTTGTTAATTTAGTTTTCGAATAACAAAAAATAACAAAATGGTAACCATACGTGAACGTATTTTAAAAGATGGCAGGATAAGTCTTATGCTTGATGTTTACTTACTTGGACAGCGAGAAGTCAAATCCCTAAAAATTTATTTAGTGCCAGACAAAGGCAATAAAGCTATTAAGGATCAGAACAAAGAAAAGAGACGGAAGGCAGAAATCATTCGTATCAAAAAGGAGAATGAGATAATCGATAACAATTACGGGTTGCCAAATTCGAAACATTCAAGTCTAAAATTCTTAGAATACTTCAAGGCAATTAAGGAAAAGAAAAGAGGTAGTTTAGGAAATTATGGGAATTGGGATAGTGCCTATAAAGTATTATCTCGTTTTTATAAAAACAAAGATGTTAAGCTAATCGACATCACCGTGAATGATTTAACGGAAATTAGAGAATATTTCTTAAATGCATACAGAACTAAGGCAAATAAAAAACTTTCGCAGAATGCCTCGTCATCATATTTTAATAAGGTCAGGATCTGCCTATATCAAGCTTTCGAAGAGGGAATAATTAAATCGCCAATTGTTAACAAGGTCAAATCAATTAAGCCAGGAGATACACATAGAGAGTTCTTAATGGAGGAAGAATTTAAAAGCTTGATTGACGTGGACTGCGAAACACCAGTTATCAAAAGTGCATTTATGTTTGGAGTTTATACAGGACTAAGATTTTCGGATTTGTTAAAACTAAGATGGAAAGATATTCGGCATTCAGAAGACTTAGGCTATTTCTTAGATTACCAACAGGAGAAAACTGGCTCTCATGAAGTTCATTTTGTCGCTGAAGAAGCAATGTCATTTCTCGAATTTGATGACAATATAGATTCGCGTGTATTTAAAGGGTTAAAATATAGCGCATGGACTAATCTAAAATTAAGAGAATGGATGTTGAAGGCCGGAATAACGAAGAAAATAACATTTCACTCTGCGAGACACACTTATGCTACGTTTTTATTAACTAAAGGTATAGAATATCCAACATTAAGCAAGATGTTAGGCCATAAAGATTTAAAAACTACACAAATTTATACTAAAGTAATTGATGCTAAACGAATAGAGGCAGCTAAAGTTTTTGATAAGAAATAAGGTTTTTTATTGCTTATTTCTTTTGCAAGATTTTCCTGTTTTTTGCAAAAATATACTAAAAAAAGTGCATGAAAAAATTTAAAAAAACAAAAAAATAAATTTTTTCATGCACTTTTTTCTTGTCAACTTTGAGCTGTCGCGACACAGATAAAGTATTAATAATTAACAAGATCGGTATCAAACATGCAAAACAAAACAAATTTAAAGTATGGAAAATTATATCTCCATCAAGGGTCTGTCAGACCAACTAGGATTGTCGAAATCCTACATTTACAAACTCTCAAGTGCGAACATTCTGCCGAAATATCGCCCTAGCGGAAAGCTTGTCTTCTTTAAAAAATCTGAAGTTGAAGCATGGCTTGAAAGCAGTCGCATTTCATCAACTGCTGAACTGGAAGAGGAAATAGAATTAATGGCTTACAATAATGGAAGGAGGGTTGCTTAATATGAAATTTGGAATGTATACACTCAGCTATTCTTTTAATGTAAATGGAGTAACCTTTTCGATTAAAAAAGAAACATCTATTAACGTTGATCTAAAATTTGTTGGTAAGAAAAATAATACTGATTTCTTTGTGCCCCTGGATTACTGTAAGGAAGACCTATTGATTCTGCAAAATGGCGAACTTTTAGACTGTGAAGATGAAGCATTTTACATGCGTTCAATTAACTGGAGTAAGATTTTACCACATGTTAGTAATATAATCACCCTTAAAAGCATCTTTGTTTACAATAAGTGTTTTTTGATGGGAGATTATGCTGATGGTAAATCACATCTTCGTACATTATTTGATTTTGGACTAGGAAGATTAACTGTTTTCATTCTTCGAAAGGAAGATTTGCCACGAGTCGTTTACTGTTGCGAATTCGAAGAGGATATCGAAATTGAGCATTCAAGTAATAAGATGCTTGTTACTAATCCTAGCAGAAATTGTCGGTCATACGCCACATCTTAACAATTCACTGGTAGTGCATATTCAATGTACTACCAGTTTTAACCTAACCATGCCGTTATTTTGATGCTGAAAAAACAGTATTTATCAGCTCGAGTGGCAATAAAATTGAAAATTGTACAACATAATAAGGAAGTATATATAATGAAAATATTTAGTACAAACTCAAAACGTAAAATAAAATCGCTTAAACACATTTTTAATGAAAAAATTAAGTGGTATTTATATTACAGAAGTCAGTTTTTGATAAAATTTGTTCTGACATTAAACAAAACAAGGTAAAAGTTCAATTTCAATGCAGTTAAAGCACTTATATATTATTCATCGATTGAATTATGTAAGCATTTTTAAAAAAGATGAATATTCAAAAGGTGTTGCTATGAGTACAAAGTTATTAACTCGTTTATTTGGAAAAGGTAAGGATGTAAAAATTATACTAAATACTCTCGAACGATTTAAATTTATCATTAAAGTTCGAAATAGCAGATCAAACGAATATTCGACAACATATAGATTGCATGAATCAATTGCTAGCGAACCTATTTATCAACCTGATTTCGATACTTCTGACTCAGCTTTAATTCGCAAACTGGAAGAACATAACAACGACGTTAAAAGCTTTAAGGATCAGCTTAAAATACTGAAAGAACATGTGTCTGTTAACGCTTTAGGAAAAGATTATTTTAAACAAAAGTATGGCACGGTTCAGAATGAATTAAATTTTGCAGTTGAACCATCCGACTTTGGACTTAAAACCATTCTAAATGGAAATTTCTTTGCAACGAGGCCAGACATTAAAAGCAGAGTATACACCAATTTAACTTCATTGTCTCGAAATCATCGTAAGTATGTTGAAATAAAAGGTAAACCAATGCTGATGACAGATATAAGCAATTCGCAAATTCTATTAACGGTACCTTTACTTCATAAATATTGGGCAAAGAAAAGTGGTTTAGGATTGTTAAATCTGCCTGATGATATTAATACTTTTCAAAAACTAGCTGAATCAGGTAAGTTTTACGAAGTCATAGCTGATCGAGCGGGTATAAACTTTTGTAATTATGATGATAGAAATGCTTTTAAAAAGAAAGTATTTGCTGAAATATGGTTTTCTAAAAATTCTAATCGCATGACTGTTATAAAAAAAGCTTTTAAATCACAATTTCCTTTTGTTTTTGATATAATCTGGAAGCTTAAAGAAGTAAAACACAATGAATTTGCAATAAAATTACAGCAATTCGAAGCTTCGATATTAGTTGACAAGGTTTGGAAGAAGATGTATAAACTTGGCAAAATTGTGTTAACACTTCACGATGCTATAATTTGTAATAATACTGCTGATCTTGAATTAGCTGAAAAATTAATCAGCGATGAAATGGTTAAGTATAGGATTGAACCAAAATTTAAACGCGAGTATGAAGAAATTCTTTCATTAGCTGCATAAAATTGACGAGGTCAGAATTTAATTATTCTGGCCTTTTTGATGTTTAAATATTGTTGCTGAACTTGATTAGAGTATTGGTAGAGAGCATAAGATGAAAGAAATGTTAAAACAGTAGTAATTTATTGGCTTAATTTTGATTAAAATGTTTAAGCATATTTACAAATTAATTAACTGTGTCAGTTCTACATCCAACGCTTTGCATAAAATAATAATTGTAGTAAGTTTAGGGTTGATTTTACCTTTTTCTATTCGGTAAACTTGTGATAATTCTATGTTAGCTTGGTTTGCCAAGTATTCCATCGACCATAGTTTTGCCTGCCTGATCTTTCGAATATTTTCTCCGAAACGTTTAATATTATCTATTTCACTTGGACTTAATGGCATGCGTCAAAGTTGAAGTGAATGGATAAAATTTATTTAGGCATGAATGCCTAAATTTTGAAATTTGTTTTAGATTTGAGGTTGATTAAACAACCTAAAATCTTAATAACGATGAAAAAAAAAATTACTCTCATTTTGCTAATAGTTGGAATAGCTAACTTTTCATTTTCACAAAAAATCGGCGATAACGCTGAACAAATAAAATTAGGTGCAAAATCAGAAGTGGAAAATTACTATAGAGCCCAAGGTTATCATCAGGTTAGAATGGCATACGATGTTAAATATTTTAATGGAAAAATAAGTGATGTTATTCTTTGCAAAGAAAATGTACCTATGATTGATTTAAGAAAATCAGTAGATTTTTGCACTCATTTTATTATGAAAAATGGACGGTTAGAAAATATTACCACAGTATTCTCAAATATATCTTTAGATGAGTTGAAAGAAACTATGGCCCAAACTTATAGAAAAATTGGTAATTACTATTTTGATGATAATGAAACCTATTATAAGATTTATTTATCTCAAACTGGAAATGTTATTAAAGAATTAAGAAGTCGTTCAGTTAACCCCTTACCTTTAAAAATTCAAAATCAATTGCTGCTACTTGAAAATAATAAGGAGGGGACAATTAATAATCAACCTAATGCTAAAATAAATCAAAGTAACAAATATTTTTCTGGAACAAAACGGTTTTGCGATGAAGGTGATTGGGATTTGGTAGTCACTATTGACAAAACATCAATAACAATTAAAAGCTATCCTGGAAAAAATAATAATGTGCACAAGAACAAAGTAATTCCAACCTCTATTGTCAAAGGATATCTTAAAAATGGAAAAATTTATACTAAAGATGCATTGGGTAAATACGCACCTGATTTATACAGATATAAAAATGGCGTATTTTCTGAATTGAACAATGAGGATGAATACAATGATTACAAAATTTGTAAATGATTTTTTTCTTTTGATGAAAATTTACCATGTTTAGTAAACATTTAAGAAAATGATCAAAACATATTTTATTCTTTGCAAACACTATTAAAAAAGCAACTTGAGCAAACTAAATTTAAGTTGGCTCAAGTCATTACTGTTTGACATAAGATTAAATAGTTGGGTATTTTATTTACATAGATATCGAAAGCTTTTTAACTTTCATAACTGTGACTAAAGAAATATTAGCCGCCTTGCATTGTAGTTGAAGATATTATATTTGATGGTTTTTTTGCAGTTATACAGTATAAGTAAAGTCTGGCTTGAATCTTTTAAATAGTTCATCGACCATTTCTTGGCTAAGTTTAAACATCGGGCTTTTTTCTGCTTGGTAGCCAGATGATCGAAGGGCATCAACTGCAGTAGCCATCCCAATGTTAAGCATCTTTATTACCTTAATTAAACTAACACTTTTGACTTCGGTGACAGTCTTCGATACTAATTCGATATCTTCAATTCCTAGTTCTAATTGATCGAGTTTTTCCAAAACACTGTCTAAATGAGGTGTTACTTTATTAAGGATTGACTCCAATTCTTGATATCTTTCCTTAGAAATATATCTATTGTGAGCAACATCATTCCTTATATCATATAATTTCTCCCAGTTATTCTTGAGATCAATTTCTTTAATGGGAATTAAATCAGAAAAGTATCTTTCCCAGTTAGATTTAGGAATACCATCCTTTAAAAATTCAATGTCTATATCTTCTGTTTTGTTTATTGCTGAAATATGGTGATCAATTGCAGCAATTTCATTCTTTCTATAACTTTTGAATAAAACATCCGATAAATCGATGAAATCAATATTTTGTATAAAATTAGTTATTGGTCGCTTATCTGACTTTGATTTCTGTTTTAAATCAACATGAATCGCCTCATTCACCCATGATACGCCAACATTGATGATCATAAATTTTGAAATCAAAGATCGCATTGTGTTTTCAACTTCATGTATTAGGGGATAAGCAAGCACCGCGTAAAAACTACCAATATCGTCTCTGATAGTATTTATTTCTACATTATTTGGATCTATTTTTTCTGCAATTAATCGGATTTTTCTTGCTAATTTACTTAGTGCATCGATACTTTCACTATTAAACAAGATAAGTTTTAGATTGAAGTAGCGCTGTTTTTTTGAGACAATGGTACCACTTTTAAGTGAAAAATCTACGATTATATTCAGTTCACGATCAGAAATAGTTGATTTTAACTTATTTTTTTCTATTGAAATATTTTTATCAAGCTCTAACAATTTGCAAAAATCATCACTCGTTTCACAGTATGAACCGGTGTTTCTTATCACTATTACATATTCAATAGTAAGCTTTAAAGATTTATCTCTAATATTTCTTTCAACTGTTTTAGACATTATGTTATTTAGATTGCCAAACCTAATAAAAGAATTAATTAAAAAATAGCATTTATAACAAAGTATTCTATTGTTGTTTTTTTATTTTCATAACAGTTGCGACAGAAATATTGGCCACTTTACTGGTTTCTCTGACAGTCATTCCTTTTGATAAACACCTTAGCGCTAAAATGGAAGTTTTCTTTGTTAGAAAAGTTGCATTATTTTCTTTCGAACCAATTGGTCTGCCTAACTGCCCTCCATTTTGTACAAACAACATTCTGCCAACCGTAGTCCGTTCTTTGATATTTTCAAGTTCCATCTCGTATAAAGATGACATAACTGTAGAAATCATTTTCCATATAGGATTTTTATTGCCTTCAGGCCTTGATTGTAAACCTAAATTTCTTACAATTACGTTAATACTTTTTTCTTCAAGCCATTCAATGGTATTTATTACATCGCCAGTATTACGACCTAATCTTGAAAATTCTTCAACAACTAAATCTTTAACAGCTCCTTTTTCAATTAGCTTGATTAACTCCTTTGCTTGTGGTCTATCTTTAAAGGGGACTGAACCTGAAATTTTATCAAGCAAAATTTTATCGTAATGTTCCTTATCAGCGGTAAATCTAATGCCTGTTTGTTTCAACGTTGAAACACGATTGTATTTAATCTTCATGTCATAAATTAATTCACACACTAAAAGTATAACAAAAAACATTCTCTTTACATCGTTTGCTGTTTATTTTTTTAAGATTGTGTACTAATTTTAGTTATAATTTATTTTATACAATATCTAGATGCGATGTAGATATTATAACAAAGAGTCGAATGTATAATATTTTCAATAGCTAACTAGCTAAAGGATTAATTATTTCCCACACCCAAGTTTGAAAAGCATTTTCAGCTTCCGACAAATCCTCTGCTTCAAGATTAATCTGATAATGATAAATGGAGATGTTATTTATCTTGCCAATATATTGATGAGAAGAGTCTCCATTCTCAAAAGTTGGAGTTATAAAAAAAGCAATATTCGCTTTATACGCAGAAGCATGTGATATCAACTGATATCTATCTGCTTCGGCTAAATGAGTTTTATATTTTACATCGCCAATAGCTAAAACATTATCTAACGTTCCGAAGACGATATCAGGTTTAGCATCGAACATTGAACTGTCTTGAAATAGTTTTGCTTTAGCTTCTTTATTTCCATCAAGAACTATTGGTATCCCATGTATTATTTCACTAGCATCATATAGAACACGTCTAATATAAACTTCAAAAGCATCTTCTAAATTGACTATAAAAGAATAAAGCGTATCATTTCCGGAATTTTCAAGTAAATTAACCCCCTTGCCATCAAGAATAACACAGCATACATCTAAAATATTTAAATAGTAATTGCGAAGGGTTGGAACCTTAACATTTGCAAGATAATTTCTTGCATTGTACGCTAAAAAATTGCCGGTATCAAGCTCAACTGATTCAAAATAATTTGCAAAATAATTCAGTTCTTTCAATAGCTTGCTATTTTTTGTTCTACAAGCCGCCAGTGTGTATCCAATTTTAAATACTGCACTTTTAATGATTCTATTTAACTTCGTGTCAGCCGTTAGCTCAAAAAACGTACATGGTAATACATTAGAATACTTTTGTGAACTTGTTGTCTTCACAAACTTTTTAATGTTCACTTTACCACGCAAGCCTATTAAAGATTCATCTTTTCTTATATACTCCCGATATAAACCCTCTCTGTCAAGATCATAAAGACAGTTTACTAAGGATTGAGCAAGAGCCTCATGAATAGATTGTGATGTTTCCGCATTTATTTGATAAACTCTCTTGTAATAGTCTAGACATACTATGGGTTGGTTTGCCAAACTTACCAATCTTGCCAAATTTCCAATGGGGACTTTTGGCTTGACATGAATTGCAATATCTGGTGTAAGAGGAATTATACCAATATGGTTTCCAGCAACAAACGTCAATGTAGTTTTACGGAATTCTATCGTAAAATAGTTTTTGTTCCTTACATTTTCAATAAACGTAAAGTCTCCCTCATTTGTAATCACTTCATTAATAGATAAAGTGAAGGGTTTACGTTCAATTGCCTCTATCAGTCGCATTTAAAGCTTAATTGACTCTTGATCAGAAAATAACGAAAGATAATCCTGCTTTGCCTGATCATATAGTCCAGGATCAAACCGAAATGCTTTTTCAAGTATAAATTTCAATTTTCTATTCCATAACTGTAGTAAAGACTGGTCGTCTTTAATCGACATGAAAAGTGTATGGCCAATACCGTGTCTTGTTAATCTGTTCAGGTCGACGAAATACTTTGAAACCTTGGGAATAAAATCTTTTTCTACTCCGTTTTTTTTTAAGAGAGTTGCTAACAGTTGAGGAGAGGGTTCAAATCCAATTTTCTCAAACCGTCGGTCCATTGCGTCATCCAATTCCACAATGGATCTGTCAAAAGGATTGAATGTCCCGATTATAAAAAGATTTTTAGGGATACTAATCAAAGTATTTGAATACGATGCAGTAAAATTCAAATCTCGATAGCTTGCCTCTATATATGTTAAAAGCTCACCAAATATTCTACTTGTATCACCCCTATTGATCTCATCAATCACCAATACACATAGTTTGGGGCTTACCTCTTTAGCTTTTCTGCAAAGTTTTAAAAAAACCTTGCTTTGCAGGTCAAAAGACGTACCACTCGAATCTTTAATTGGAACGTAGCCCTCAACAAAATCATCATAGGACATCGAAGGATGAAATTGGACAAAATTTAATCTTGTAGAATCCCCTTCAACTAGCTTTATAGCAATCTGTCTAGCGTACCAACTTTTGCTGGTCCCAGGAGGCCCTGAAAATAACACTCCAACACCTCCGCTTTTAATAATTTCTAACACCTCACTTAGATATGAATCATCATCAGAAAGCTCTGAAACTAAGGGCTCTATTGATTCTGACTTAATTAACACCTCCTCCTCTGGCTCTATATCAATAGATTTCCCATAATCTCGAATCCAAGTTTTTTCGTCCAAGTATTCTTTAAATAACGGCTCGTTATTCAAAAGTTGGTCAACTATACCGGTATAGGAATCGTTAAGCCTCCATATTGATGCGCCATCTTTTTGTAACACTGGTGGTACAGATCCCACTTGTGTGCCTAAACGGCCCATCAGATATTTTGGTTCGCCATTGGCTCCCTGTAGCGGCAAAGGATATATCTTGTTTAACTCATCTTCTGTTTTACCCTGAGATTGGTCATTTCTAAAGCGCTTGATACTTTCTATTGCAAATTGAATATCTTCATGCTTCTTTATCTGAAATACAAAACGTCTTAATTCTTCGGCACTAATATAATTGTCACATGACCGAATAATTTTAAATAACGTCCAATAAGGAAACACGGTACTCTCCTTAAGCTCAGCATCATACTCGGCATTTTTGGCTGTTGTTGGTCTCGCTGGATTATTTAATTGAAGCCTACTTAGGAGTTCTAGAATGAAAAACGGTATTACCTTCAAAAAGTCTGGCGATTTGGTAAACAATGTTAATGCCTGACGCCCCGCATCTGTTATCTCTATTAATCCTGATTTATTGATAGTAGCCCAACCTGCTTCACGAAATACCTGAACTTGCGACTGGATAATTCCTCCGTGCCTGAGGTTTTTACTAGTCTTGCCCATCGCGGCTTCATAATCATCATCAATATTGTTCTTTACTTTGTCAAACACCTGTCCTTCATATGAAGAAAATATTTGAAACATACGAATCGCCGTAGGCGTGAGCAAGCTCTCGCGTGCGTGTCTCCAATAAAATTGCATAAGTTTATTTATTTAGCGTAAGTATCCAATCATAACGAACTATACCACCTCTGCCCATTCTTGGAAACCTCATATGGCGATTACGAATTTCATAACCAAATTTGTAGTCAAAGGTGAATCCAGCTTTTTCGGCACATTTTATTAATAATTCATGAGCAGGTATAGATTCTCCACTAACTACACTATCCCCAACTACACAATAATAAGAACCGCCTTCAGATAATACTTCGTATGCATTTTGAAAGTGGATAGTCATATCATTAAAATACTTTGCTACAACATATGCGTTTTTTTTGTTTTTTGCAAATACTCGACTAGTATACTCATCAATCTCATTAATGGAAGTTGTCAAAATATTTTGATATGAACTTGCTTTAACTTTTTCAGTTCCAATATATTTTGTTTTATGAATATTTTGTAATGGCTGATTTTCAAGATTAAATAAATCTCCTATCCAAAAATATTCAGCCATTTGGTTATAAACATAGTCTACAGAATTTAAGTATGGAGGCGATGTAATTATGCTATCGACCAAAGGTAAATTCTGCTGTTTCCAAAAATTCGCAAAATCTCGAGCATCGTTTACATCTAATATAGTAGCTTTACCATGATCAGAAATATTTGCAAATAGTTCTAGTCGATGAGAATATTCCTTTAAAGTGGACAGAAAGAGAGGTTTTGCATCCTCTGGGATTTTCGACCTTGTGTGAGAAACATATGTTTTTTGGGTCTGATTATCAGCATTCGATGTTCGTCGAATCACTGCCGCATAACACACTAAAAGGAAGTTATATATATCTGGTTCCGATCTATACCTTTCAATAACATCTCGAATCATCCCAAGATCATTAATAGCTTCATTAGTAAACCAGTGACTTAGTGTTTGCAAGTTAGGACGAAAAGAGGCTTGTTTAGATCTCAGAACTTCATTATTTACAGTTTTAACAACATTCCGTAAATATTCCCCATTAATGATTGTAGTTTTACTTTTAGTAACTAATCTTGCAATAGGATCCACGTCAATTCCGTAGGAATTTACCCCATTTTTCATAGCCTCTACTAAAGTAGTCCCCGAGCCACAAAATGGGTCTAGAATCGTTAGGTTAGGCTTTCTTTTTTTTTGAATTGACAGTGCCCATCTTGGTACGTGGGGTATAAATTTACCTGGGTATCTATGAAACTTATGCGTTAAATGAGTCAATCCAGAGTTGCTAATAGCAAAGACTTTATTAACTAATTCATGTTTTTCGGTTGGTAATTCATCAATAGAAGTTAGTTCAAAGTCTTTGAGACGAGGATCTTCTTTAGAAAGAATTACTATACTTTCTCTCAAATAGTCTTTTCTATCATTTAATAAAGATTGTTGTTGAGAACTCGTTGACAAAGACCTAGCAACAGCAAGCTTTTCGAACTTAAAACCAATTTGTTCTGATATTTTAGCCAAAATTGCATCGGTAGGCAATATAACACCTCCATAGGCAGAATTTCCAACCACCATAACTGTTTTACCACCAGGCTTAGTAACCTCAAATAAATTAGACAGAACTTTTCGCATATCGATGAAATATCCACGGACAGCTTTGGGGATTCTATTATCCCACAGTTTCAATCCATCTAATAATAATGCAAACTCTTCGGAAATAGGTTCATCATCATCATCATCCTTTGATAATACCGTCTCTACATGTGAGCGTAGACCACGGCGATTAAGCTTTTTTAACTCTTCATAACTAGATACAAATTCACCCATCCAAAGCTCAAGCTTATACATTTTGAAGTAATTAAAGCAGTTACAATAAGGTGGTGAAAAAATTGTCATGTCCACACTATTAGGTTGTAGATGATCTTTTACATTCTCAGCTGAATCTTCGATAACATTTATCTTTTCGATTTTACTCGACATATATTGCAAGTCATCAATCATCAAGGTTAATTGATCAAGCAGTCTATCTTTAACAAATAGAAACTTATTTGCAGGAAATACCGCAGACTTCCACTTCTCAATATCTAAGGAAATATATCCATCCTCTGTTCTTTTCCGGTTTCTATATTTCAATCCATTACCTTCTTTATAAACATTTGAAACTCCTTCCAATATTGAAAGCCACCCTACGAACAAAAATTCACGAATATTTATATCCTGTACTTTTTTGATTTCCTTTCGAAAAATTAGTAAAGCGTTTAATATTTCTTGATCAAAAACCTTGTCTATAATCTTCAAAGCGGGTTTAGAATCAGCAGGAGCATTGAGATCAAGATTCTGTAGTATCTTTATCTGTGAATTTAGCTGACGTTTTAGCTCATCAGATAATGTTCTTGTCTTAACCCGCGAAACAAGTACTGATATAGGATTAACGTCAAAACCTACTGATGGCAGACCAAGTTCTTTTGCGGCCAACAATGTTGTACCTGCACCACAAAAAGGATCTAGAATAAGTGAGCCTTTCGGCAGGTCTTTTATAAGATCTTTGACTAGTTCAATTGAATAACCCTCTCGATATCTGAACCATCGGTGAATCCGCTGTGCCGACGTTGGAATGTAATTAACCAATGATGCAAAGCCATTTATATTAGATGCTGGAATTTCAGTTTGTATTTTTTTTAGAAGTGTCTGATTAGCCTCAAACACAGAATTTGATGTTATATTTACATTGCTCTTTCGCGTAGAAGCTATTCCATGTGAGGCAATTTCTTTTATTTGCTCTTGGACAGCCTTCTTTTTCTCACTCATTTTATAATTTTTAGTGTTTTAAAAATAAAACTTTAATGCGTAACATTTCTTTCTAAAACATAATGCATTCATATTCAATACGAAACGTTTTGAACATAACAGCGGTATTGAAAGAATAAGTAAAGAATTATTTAGATTAAAACCAAGTAGGTCTTGCAATTATTGTTTTTCTTAGCTTCTATATAAACGTTTATTTCAAATGTAATTTGCCTCCATAAATAATACCTTAGCTGACGTTAAAGTCAATAGGAGGTATACAACTTATAAGTGTTTGCTACTTTTCTGTTACTTACATTACGTAATTACTTGATTTTCAATAGTATTTTACTTTCTGTATCGGGAAATAAATCATCATCAATATTCCCTATAAAGTAGGCCATTCCATAAAGTTTTCAGATTCCATATTTACATATGGTTATTTTAATATTTATCCCCTACCGGCCATTTTTATGAGCTTATGTGCGAGGTCTTTTCCTAAGTAACCATCAATTATCGCATGTACGATATATAAAATCGGGGTCATTAAAATGGCTACAACAAATTTATAGGTATATCCAACTAAACCAATGGCAAAAACCTGTTGCCAGCTATAATGATATTGAGGATTTATATAGAATGCAATAAAAATCACCACAAAACTGTCAATAAATTGAGAAACCAAAGTAGATCCTGTAGCACGTAACCAAAGCGCCCGCTCCCCGGTTATTTTTTTAATTTTATGGAATATGATTACATCAGCCATTTGTCCTATAATAAAGGCCGTAATCGATCCTACAATGATCCACATCCCCTGCCCAAATATCCCGGCAAACGCATTATTCATATTGAGGTCTTCTCCGTTTATATTTTGATGCACCCAAAAATCGGCAGCTGTTAAATGCATGGAGCCCCAAACAACAAGAAAGGCAAATGAAATTAATATTGCAGTAAGAATAGATAAGAACCGGACCTGTTTAACGCCAAAATATTCGTTTATAATATCGGTCATAATGAAAATGATTGGCCAAGTTAATACCCCTGCCGACATTACAAAAGAGAGATTTGGAACACCTAGCAAATTTATATCGAACTTTTTAAAACCCAGCGTTTCTTCAACACTGAATAGTTTAACTCCAATAAACTCTGATAATATAGCGTTTGCTACAAAAAAGCTACCCAGAATGAGTAGTAAACAGCTTTCTTTTGTCTTAAAAGTCATAGACTATAAATCTAAAAATAAATCGCAGATTTAGTATAGTGATCATCATATTTTTAACATAGATAATGTAAAGATTATGCAGATGCCTCCTTACAGCTTAGTGATTAAAACATGATTTTTACAATCATTCGACCATAAAAATAGGTTAACAACTTAAATCTCCCAATCTTTGCGCCATCAAAATCCGGTATCTTCATGGCTAAAAAACAACATTTCTATCTTATACTCATTTTAGGTTCATTAGCTGCCCTTGGCCCCTTTTCAATTGATATGTACCTGCCTGGTTTTGTGGATATTGCACAGGATTTAAAAAGTTCCGAATCTACTGTAGCGCTTTCTTTATGCAGTTTTTTTATCGGTATTTCTGCTGGTCAGTTATTGTACGGTCCGCTTTTGGACAAATTTGGCAGGAAAAAACCTTTATACTTTGGTTTAGGGTTATATATTTTTGCCTCTTTTTTATGCTTGGCTGTTACTGATGTGAATCAATTGATTGTTTTACGTTTTGTTCAGGCCATCGGGAGCTGTGCTACTGCGGTAGCTTCTGTAGCCATGGTTAGGGATTTGTTCTCTGTAGAAGAAAGTCCTAAAGTGTTTGCGTCGTTAATGTTGGTAATTGCTGTTTCGCCTATGCTTGCTCCAACTGCTGGCGGCTACTTAATTTCGGCATTAGGCTGGAAATATGTGTTTGTTTTTTTAGGATTGATGGCCATTTTAATGCTCCTGGCTTCAATCTTTAAGTTACCGGAGAGTTATAAACCAGATCCGAATTATTCCTTGAAACCTAAACCTATTTTAACCAATTTCTTTACTGTTTTAAAAGAGCCTCAATTTTACACTTATGCTTTAATCAGTTCAATCACTTTTTCGGGTTTATTTGCTTATGTATCTTCGTCACCCACTGTATTTATGAAAATATACGAAGTAAGTAAGACTGGCTATGGGTGGATTTTCGCGTTGTTATCGGTAGCATTTATTGGTTCAAGCCAGGTAAATAGTTTAATATTAAAATGGTTTACCAGCAAAAAAATTGTCACCTATGCACTTATTGCACAATGTATTTTTAGCTTAATATTTTTGATTTTTGCTTTAAATAACTGGTTGAGTTTATACTCCACAATAGGTTTCATCGCCCTGTTCCTGGCTTGTTTAGGTCTGATTAATCCTAATGCGGCTGCCTTGTCGCTCGCACCATTCTCCAAAAATGCAGGAAGTGCATCAGCATTAATGGGTGCCTTGCAAATGGGATTAGGCGCTCTGGCCTCGGTAATGGTGAGTTTATTTAGCGAACACTCGGTAGTACCTATGCCTTTGGTAATGACGGCCGCTGCGTTTATTGCTTTAGTCTGTTTACTAATCGGCAGAAAGTTTATCACCACTGAAGTGGAGGCATCGACTGATGCTGCTGTTGCAGCGCATTGATATTTTGCCAAAAGACACCGCGGCTATCATAATGTGGAATTTTCATACGGAGGGCTAATTATTGGATAAAAATCATCTCGTGGAGCGTCATTTCGACCGCAGTGGAGAAATCTTTTAAATTCATCTTTTTGCTTCAAAGATCTCTCCATTCCGTTGCACTCCCTTCGAGATGACGATCTTTCTATTGGAATCACAAATATAATACAGTCTCACTGTCTCTTGGTGGTAAAACTAAGGTACAAATAACTTGTAAATCAGATAACAAATAATCGTTCCGGTAGCTGCGATAATGAATCCACTTAATCTTTTCTTTTTGATAAAACAGATTAAGATTATTCCTGAGATAGATACCAATGTCATCAACACTGCTGAAATATCGATAACCCATGACCAAGCCTTACCAGAATCTCTTCCTTTATGTAAATCATTAATTACGGCCACAGCACCAAATCTGGTTACGGTTAATTCGTATTTACCGGTTTCGCGGTCTATAAAAGAATCGGCCAGGTAACCGGGTCCGCTAAAGGTTAAGCTCAGTTCTCTGTCATCTATTCTAAAGTCACTCAATGCGCCTTTAACCTCATGTTTACTTCTAAAAAACTCAACAATTTGTAACTTGTTGAGTTTATTGGTATCAGGCTGGTTTACCCATTTTAAGTTTATTGATCCAGTATTTTTAGTAACCACTTCATTACCAGAAGTAAACCAATCTGTATGATTTAAAGTTAAGCCTGATACTGCAAAAAATAGCAGAATCGTAAAACTCACCATTGATAAATAAATATGCAGCCAGCGGGATAAACTAGCTAAACGCTTTTTAGCCTTACGTTTCCCGCTATCTCTTTTTACCTGCTTTTTTCCCATTCCGCCAATTGCAGCGGTTATCTTATTTTTTTGCGGTTCCGATTTTTCTATAGTCAAGAGATGCTGATGTTAGTTCTGTATTTGGTGTTAATTCTATCTTTTTTGCTGAGCCGGTAAATTTCATTTCTTGCGCAATTACCTGATAAGTTCCATGCTCGCGGGCAACTTCGATAAAAACAGAGTAAATACCTGCTTTTACTAATTTCCCACTATCGTCTTTTCCATTCCATGATAAGCTATATTTACCAGGACCGCGTGTTGCAGAACTTGTAGAGCTCAGTTTTCCTTCTGCTCCTTTTTTAAACTCATCGCCATTGGCACGATTCCATGATTTTAAATCGGGTAGCCAACGGGGTTTATTATACCAAATGGCCAGATTACGCACAGGGGTTTTAGCTGCATCTTCTATCCACACGGCCACAAAAGGTCGACGGACACGTTTACCATCAGTAGATTCTATATTGGCAACTTCTAAATTTACCACTAACTCATATTTAGTATTCCAAAGTTTATCGGCTTTGCTTAATTTTTCTAAAACAGTAGCCGGCTTATCTAAAACAACCTCGTAATTAGCCCATTCTTTACTTTTGATTTCTTTGCCATTTTTAGTAATCAATAAGTATGCAATGTCATTTCTAGTCGCAGTTAATGCTTTAATCTCGGCAACAGAAAGTACATTAAAAGACGTAGCTAAAGCCCCTGCTTCACTAGCATCAGGGCCAATAACCGTTGCACTAATTATTTCAGAAGCAGGCTTTCCTGTGCGGGGATCAACAATATGCGAATACCATTTCCCATCTACCATAAAACCTCTGCGGTAATTGCCGCTGGTTGCCACAGCCATATTCGATACTTTGATTGTGGTTAGTGCAGCATCGTTTTCAGCATCAGCTTTAGGGTCTGCTATTTCGATAGCTTCAGTTTGGTTTCCCTTAACGACCATATCACCACCGATATTTACAACTACATTTTCAATACCAGGACTTTGGGCAGCTTTCTCAGCAGCTTTATTAATGATATAACTTTTCGCAAAAGAATTTAGTGCTAATGGCACATTATCCAAACGGGTAACCGTTTTATCCTGTTCATTTAAGATATAATGTTTTTGCTTAACCAAAGTAACCGCTTGCTGTAGTACTTCTGCAGATGGTAAACGATTTTCGGCAGCTGCCTTTTTCCATACCTCACCTATTACTTTGGCTGATGCATCAAGCGCTCCATTGGTTAATACTTTATAACTTTCAAACTGTTTTAAAACCTCAAATAGTTCAGGAGAAACTTTGGTAGTTTGTTTACCATTGCTCATCCATTTGCTAAATTCGCTGTTAGCTTTATAAGCACTTAAAATATCATCCAGTCTATCTATTTCATTTAATGCGCGTAATTCTGCTACATCTGCATCGGCCTGACTGCTCGTTTTAAATTTTAATTCTAACGATGTGCCCAATACATTTTCGTAATTGGAAACAAATGTTCTTAAAACTTTTTTCGGACTAACAAATGCAGAGGCACTTATTATCAGTAAAAAAGCAGCGATTAAGTATTTAAACTTCATATTTAATGGATAATTAAGATTTACTGCAAATAAAAGGGTTTATCTGGAATAATTTTAAATAAGCAGAAATATATTCGAAATAATACAAAATTTCTGCCTTAAAATTACCAAAGCCAGGGGTGATCGTTTTGGTTATTGACGGTAATTTAAAGTTAGGGCTTAATACTGCTGAAAAAGTTTTTCTCCGTCTACTATTGTAATCGTGCAGCCAGGCAGCAAGGCAGCAAGGCTTTTGACGTAGGTTTTTTATGCCTTAAGCTTTTTTTTCCTATTTTCGCGTATAAGATGCTTCATATACAATCTAAACTTCCTGGCGTAAGTACCACCATTTTTTCGGTGATGAGTAAACTTGCCGCTGAACACCGTGCCATTAATCTTTCCCAAGGATTTCCCGATTATGCCTGTGATCCAAAGCTAGTTGAATTGGTAAATAAAGCCATGAAAGATGGTTTTAATCAATATGCGCCAATGCCTGGCTCTACTTTTTTAAAAGAGACCATTGCAGAAAAGGTCGAAAAACTTTATAACATTAAATATAACCCTGAAACAGAAATTACCGTTACCGCAGGTGGAACGCAGGCAATTTTTACCGCATTAGCGGCCATTATCAATGCTGGTGATGAAGTAATTATTTTTGAGCCGGCTTACGATAGTTATGCACCTACAGTTAAACTGCTGGGGGGCCTGGTTAAAACTTACGAACTCGCTCCGCCCACTTATGCGATTGACTGGGATATGGTTAAGAAGCTGTTTACGGTAAAAACCAGAATGATCATCTTAAATACGCCACAAAACCCAACCGGTAGTATTTTATCATCAGATGATATGAAATCGCTCATTAAACTCATTAGCGGCACCGATATTGTGATTTTAAGCGACGAAGTTTATGAACACCTCATCTATGATGGGCAAAAACACCAGAGTGTAATGTGTTATCCTGAATTGAGGCAAAGAAGTTTTATTGTGGCCTCTTTTGGTAAGCTTTTGCATGCTACGGGCTGGAAACTTGGGTATTGCCTGGCGCCAGAGGATTTAATGAAAGAATTTAGGAAGGTACACCAATTTAATGTTTTCAGCGTTAATAGTCCCATGCAGCAGGCCATTGCCGAATACATTAAAGAACCAAAAAATTACACAGAAATTGGCAGTTTCTTTCAACAGAAAAGAGATTATTTTAGAAATCTACTGACTGAAAGCCGCTTTAAACTTCTGCCTTGCAATGGTTCGTATTTTCAATGTGCAAGTTATAGCGATATCAGCGACGAAAAAGATACCGATTTTAGCATCAGGTTGATCAAGGAATTTGGAGTGGCCACCATTCCGGTTTCAGCATTTTACCAAAAAGCAACTGATCATAAAATTATCAGGTTCTGCTTTGCCAAAGAAAACGCTACCCTCGCCTTAGCTGCCGAGAAACTCAAAAACGTTTAACCAGACTAAACCGATATATCATGGAAGCACCTGTTTACACCCAAATAGAAAATCTGAAAGTAACCGTTTTTCAGGCCTATCTTTTTTGGGAAAACATCGAGAAAAACCTTTTGAATCTGGCACTTAGATTATCGATGGGTGTAAGGGAGAAAACCGATATTATTATCTTACCCGAAATGTTCAACACAGGTTTTAGCATGAATTCTGAAGCATTAGCAGAAGAAATGGGCGGCAAAACGATGCAATGGATGCAAAAAATGGCGCATCAGTACAATTGCGTGGTTACCGGAAGTTTGATTATCAAAGAAAACAACCAATATTTTAACCGCCTGATCTGGATGGAACCGGATGGCAAAAACCAATACTATGATAAACGCCATCTGTTCGGGATGGGTAAAGAAGATGAGCACTTTAGTCCCGGTAAAGAAAAACTCATTGTTGCGCTTAAAGGCTGGAAAATCAGATTGGCGATTTGTTATGATTTACGCTTTCCGGTTTGGTTACGCAATGTAGATCAGGAATACGATATTTTACTCTTGGTAGCCAATTGGCCTGATAAAAGATCGGCACACTGGAAAGCATTGATCCCTGCCAGGGCAATTGAAAACCAAAGTTATGTAATTGCCGTAAACCGCGTTGGGCATGATGGAAACCAGATTTACCACAGCGGATTATCCATGTGTTTGGATCCATATGGTAATACCGTTTATTATAAACCGGAAGACGAAGATTTATATACTTTTAGTATCAACTATGAAGAACTGATTAAAGTAAGAAAGCAATTTCCGTTTTTAAAGGATGCAGATCGATTTACCATTAGTTAAACTATAACCAATAGTCAAGTCACAATTTTAAAGCAGGAGCCATTGTTTCAACAATCTAACAAATTAAATAATAACCAATAATCAAATTACAAGTTTCAAGTTTCAAACGGAGGTAAAACGATTAATGAATTATAACCAATGTTCAATCACAATGACCAAATAGGATCTTTCGACTAACAATCTAAAAACTGTAACAATTTAATAATCAACTATTTAGCCAATTTAAACAATTATCCCAAAAAATGTTTAACCGCCGTAAATTTATAAAAGCTTCTGCCCTGTCAGCCGGATTACTAGCCATTGATAAAAGCAGTATTACTCATGCATTTCCAAAAAAATCATCAAAAGCAGAAAATTTCCCGATCGTAATTTCTACCTGGGATTTTGGAATTGCGGCAAATGCTGATGCCTGGAAAGTTTTATCATCTGGCGGTCGCGCTTTAGATGCAGTAGAACAAGGCGTTTGGGTACCAGAAGCCGACGAAAAAAATCAATCTGTAGGTTATGGTGGTTTGCCCGATCGTGATGGACATGTTACGCTCGATGCTTGTATTATGGACGAATTGGGTAACTGTGGCGCTGTTTTGGCACTCGAGCATATCAAACATCCCATCTCGGTAGCACGTAAAGTGATGGAGAAAACACCGCACGTGATGTTGGCTGGCGATGGCGCATTACAGTTTGCATTGGAACAGGGTTTCAAAAAAGAGAACCTGCTTACTCCTGCCAGTGAAAAAGCATGGAAAGAATGGCTAAAAACGGCGAAATATGCGCCGGTAATGAATATCGAAAATAAACTTTACGAGAAAGCAGCCCCACAAAAATTACCGGGAAACCAATATAACCACGATACAATAGGCATGTTGGCTATTGATGCGAAGGGTAATATTTCTGGTGCCTGTACTACCAGTGGCATGGCCTATAAGTTGCATGGTAGAATTGGCGATAGTCCGATTATTGGCGCTGGCCTTTATGTAGACAATGAAGTTGGTGGTGCAACATCAACCGGTGTAGGCGAAGAGGTAGTACGAAATGTGGGTTCGTTTTTAGTAGTAGAACTCATGCGCCAGGGTTATACGCCAGAAGCAGCCTGCAAGGAAGCGGTAATGCGTATCATTAAAAAGAAGCCCGAAACGGCTAAAAATATACAGGTAGGATTTTTAGCTATCAATAAAAAAGGCGAATATGGTGCTTATGCCATCCAACAGGGTTTTAGTTATGCCGTTTGTAATGCAGAAAAGCAAGATCTTTTGATTAAAGGTAAAAGTTATTATTAATTTTAAGAATTAGCTAAGACTCAGTTTAGTATGCTTAATTTATTTTATAAGTAGAAATTATGTTTTTAATTGTTTAGTTTTCTAACCCTAATTTGTCACGTTGAGCCTGTCGAAACGCTTTTGAAATATTTAAAGAGATCCATCGACAAGATCAGGATGACAATTTTACTTATCATACAACATCTACGATCAGAAAATAAAAGTGCTCAGCGGAATTTTTCCGGTTGTAAAGCTTCTTTGAATAATATAAATTGAAAAATCCAAATATCATGAGTCAAGAAGCAATTGCTTGCTTAGAAGTATGCGCTAATTCTTACCAATCGGCATTAGCTGCCCAAAATGGTGGAGCGAAAAGAGTAGAATTTTGCGATAACTTGGCAGAAGGTGGTACCACACCAAGTTATGCACAAATTGCTTTGGCTAAAAAAAATCTATTCATCGAAGTTTGGCCAATTATCCGTCCGCGCGGAGGAGATTTTCTATATTCTGAAATGGAATTTGAATTGATGAGAGAAGACATAAAAATCTGTAAATCATTAAATTGCGAAGGTATAGTTACAGGGATACTTAAATCAGATGGCACTATTGACAAGAAAAGATGCGCTGAATTAATTGAACTGGCCAAACCTATGGAGGTGGCTTTCCACAGGGCATTTGATATGACAAACGATCTCGATCAGGCGCTGGAAGATTTAATCTCACTCAAAATAAAAAGGGTACTCACTTCCGGAGGAGCTTCTTCTGCAATTCTGGGTGCAGAAAAACTAGCACAGCTGGTAAAAAAGGCGAATGGCCGGATTACCATCATGCCTGGTGCGGGAATCAATGAAAACAACATCAAAACCCTTATTGATCAAACCGGCGCCACACAATTCCACGCCTCTGCCAAAGAATTTGTAGCCAGTAAGATGAAATACAGAAATACGGAAACCAGAATGGGCAGTATTGAAGACGAATACCGATATGAACTCACTTCAGAAACCAAAGTTAAAGCCTTGGTAGATTGTATCAATAAGGCTTTTAATTAGGTTTGCCAAATAACTTTAAAATAGTCCTCGTTTGCAACGAGGGCTATCTAGGTCTGCATTTGTAATGCGAAAAGAACAGTTTGATGGCAATAAAATTGCCCTTCTCTTCCATCCTCCTTGCAAATGACGAAGATTGGCTTCTTAGAAAAGGATTCGTGACTTTTTATACAGACCTCTGTTCCACAAACCCGGTAAAAGCGGCAGCCTCCGATCCTTTTATCGGAGCTATAGCGAATAACGGGACTGCTGTTTCCGAAGCATTACTGAACACTCATTTTCTAATAAAAACCTAAAGAGAAATTAGTTTTTATTAATCTCCGCTTCCAGGAACGTAATGAAGGCCTGGCGTAAGGTAATGAAGCAAAATTACTCTAGAATAGCGGTAATTGATTGGTGATAATAATAAAACTCCAGCTAAGATTAAAGCTACATAGTACCACAGGTTCTCATAAATTAAAGGTAAGCCCAAAACATATGATGCTACTCCGATAGTTATAATTTCTGCAACATTCATGGCGTAACTCACAAACATCGCTACATAGAAGAACCCTGGTTCACGCTCAAATTTTAAGTTGCAATGTGGGCAGCTAACATTTGTTTTTTGGAGTTTGAAAGAATAAGCACTCCCTGTAAAAATATCTCCTTTGCGGCAACGTGGACACTTACACTGTAAAAAAGCCTGGAATTTCGATAACTCAGCCATAATCTTCTAATTTAATAACACAAAGGTAAGCCTAAAGTTAAGAACTAATTTATGATCTAGGTCATGTTTGAGGTCTTAGTTAAATGGTTCATTGGTCATTTCTTTACTGAAAATATGCTTATTGGTTGATTATATAAATCACATAAGCTTTGCTAAACCTTAACAATTTTTCCTTTGAAGGTTTTAATCAGGCCTTTCTCGGCTAGTATTTTAGTACCGCGGATAACTGTTTCTACCCTCAAACCTGTCATATCGGCTAGTTCTTGCCGTGTTACTTTTAAGTTTTCACCTACAGCAATATCGTTAAGGAGGTAATTAATAATCGTTAACAACCGATGATCGGCCTTTTCGCTCGCCAATTCCTCCAGCATCATCGATTTATAAAAAAGGCGGTTACTTAAGGTACGGATCAGCTCCATGCTAAAATCCGGCTCGTTTTTAATCAGCTCGAAAAAATCTTCTTTATTTACCGCAATAATCTGCGAATCTTTATTGGCAATGGTGAAGGCTAAATAAGGCCGATTGACCAATAGAGCAGGCTCACCGAAATACTGCCCAGTTTTAAAAACGCCCTGAATAAATTCCTTTCCTTCATCGCTCACGGTAACCATTCGCACCTCCCCCGATTTAATGAAATACACGTAGCGGGGCTGCATCCCAGGCTCGTAAATAACCGAATCTTTAAGGTAGCTTTTAGGTTTTAAACCATTATCAATCAGTTTTTGGATGTTCATATTTAATCTGCTCAAACAGCCGTCATTCCAATGCAGGCCTTTATTCATAAGGGTTCTTTTTATTAAGGGCATTCATAAGCACTTCGTGGTTCCCAATCAAGTTGAGAATAAAGCTACAGTATGTAAATGTCATCTCCAATGGTTTTAGCAAATACTAACCCCTCATAATTACAAGATTTATGAAAACTACCCAAGCGTTTCTTTCATCAAAAGGGTATAAAATTCTTTCAGGGTAATTCCCATTGCAGCTACCTGCTGTGGAATAAAACTGGTTGCTGTTTGTCCGGGAATAGTATTGATTTCGATAAAATAAAATTTACCGGTTCCTTCCTCCAGGAAATAATCAATGCGTACCACTCCCCTGCAATTTAATTTCTGATATATATCCTTTACTATCTGTTGCACACGGCTCACTTCCTCGGTATTCATTCTGCCTGGCGTAATTTCTTCCGTTGCACCAGGCGTATACTTTGCTTCGAAATCGAAAAACTCATTTTGCGGGATCACTTCTGTTGCTGGTAAAACAATGACTTTGCCCTCAGCGCTAAAAATGCCGACCGAAAACTCCCTGCCACTCACAAACTCTTCAATTAAAATCTGGGTATCCTCTTTAAATGCTTTTTCAATGGCTATTTCCAGATCGTCGGTATGTTTTACCTTACTCATGCCGATGCTACTGCCACCGCTGTTGGGCTTAACAAAATAAGGCAATCTTAAATCCTGCTTAATCTGATTTAAATTGTAGTTCCCACCTTTAAATATTTGAACAGATTTTGCGGTGTACAGGTTACTAATACCCGCTACAACGGCCTTGGTGTAACCTTTATTCATGGTAATAGACGAAGTTAACGCATCACAGGCGGTATATGGAATGCCTAACATATCGAAATAGCCCTGCAATTTTCCGTCCTCCCCGGGAGAACCATGTATGGCAATAAAAACACCGTCAAACTTAATTTTTCTTCCTTCAAGTGTTAAGGAAAAATCATTTTTATCAATTTCAATCTTAACAGAATCGGCAGGTTCATAAAACCAGCCTTTTTCGTTTAGCATAATCTTATAAACATCGTATAAATTGGGGTCGATATTTTGAGCAATTGTGGCTGCGCTTTTTACAGAAACAACCCATTCGCCTGTGGTACCGCCTGTTAACAATGCTATCGTTTTCTTCATGTTAAAATCCTTTTATAAATAGAAATTGAATATAAATATATCCTCAAAAATATAAATATCTTTGTGCTTTAGTATTATTGAAGGAGAGAATTTACTGAAGAACAAGAGCATGATTGCATGTGGAAATAGATTCGATAATTCAATCCAACATTAAAATAGTTACATTTGAGCTTGTACGCATAACCCAAATTAAGATTCATGTCTAAATTTATAGAGTATTTAAAAACCAAATCGTTTAGAAACAACATATTAGCCGCTATAGTAACCGTTGTAGTGCTTCTATTGGTTGCTTTTTTTAGTTTAAGATATTACACCAAACACGGACAGGGCCTAAATGTACCTATGGTAAAAGGTTTATCTTTTGAGCAGGCAGTTAAGAAACTGGAAGATGCCGGATTAAAATATGAAGTAGATTCTGTTTTTATTATGGACCAACCTGCCGGAATTGTAATTGATCAGGATCCCGACCCCAATACCTTTGTGAAAGATAACCGTACCATTTATTTAACTATTAATGCAGGCAAAACACCGAATACAAAATTCCCAGATATCGCGTTTAAGACCTTAAGGGAAGCACAGGCTATTATAGAGAGCTCGAGATTAAAGCTCGGAGATACGACATATAAGCCCGACGTAAGCCGCGATGTGGTGTTGGAGGCTTCCTTTGGCGGTCAGCCGATAACGGCCGGGCAGGTGGTACCTGTTGGCTCCAGGATCAACCTGGTATTAGGCGATGGCCGAGGAAACGAGGAAGTAGATATTCCTCAGTTAATGGGTTTAACAATGGATGAAGCCAAATTTAGTCTAAGAGGTTCAAACCTGACTTTAGGTAACATCATGTATGATGGGCCGATTACTGATAGTGCTGCTGCCGTTATCACTAAACAGGATCCTATGCTGGTTGATTCGTTAACCAAAGTGCCAATAGGTACCAGAATTAACATTACCCTATCTAACAAACAACAATAAACAAGTACCATATTACAGATGACTGAAGTAGAAAAAAAGAACATGAGTACAGGCAAAAAGGCAGCAATAGTTATTGCCCTTGTGGTTATTTTAACTGCCGGTTACTTTGCGTTGAATATTTACAGGCTTTATTTTGCCGCTAACGTTACCGAAAATCAAAAATATTTATACATCAAAACAGAAAGCAGCTACGATGATCTGGTTACAGAAATTAAAAAGAAAGATCTGGTAAAAAGCATTTCTTCTTTTACAGCTGCTGCCGGAAAAATGAATTTGGCTACAAGTGTTAAACCAGGACGTTACCGCTTGAAAAAGGGAATGACCAACCGTACGTTGATTAACCTGATCAAAGCCGGAAACCAGGACCCTGTTAAATTAAAATTCCATAACATCCGTAAGAAAGAAAATTTTGCAGCCTATCTGGCCAGTAATCTGGAAGCCGATTCGTTAAGCTTTATCAAGGTATTGGATTCTACTTCCCTGATCAGTAAATATGGTTTTAACCAGGATAATGTTTATGCCATGTTTATCCCGAACACTTACGAAATGTACTGGAATATTTCGCCGGTTGATTTCTTTGAGCGCATGCATAAGGAATACGATAAATTCTGGACAGCCGACCGCAAGCAAAAAGCAGCAAGCTTGAACCTTACTCCTGCACAGGTATATACTTTAGCATCTATTGTAGATGCAGAGGCGCTTTACGACAAAGAAATGCCCATTATAGCGGGTTTGTATTTAAACCGTTTAAATAAAGGCATATTGCTTCAGGCCGATCCGACGGTAATTTTTGCGAACAACGATTTTACAGTGAAAAGGGTAACCGGAAAATTATTGCAGGTACAATCGCTTTATAACACTTATAAATATGCAGGTTTGCCTCCAGGTCCGATTATGATGCCTAGTATTAATGCTATTGATGCTGTATTAAACCGCGATAACAATAATTATATTTATATGTGTGCCAAGGAAGATTTCTCAGGTTATCATAATTTTGCAGAAAATAAAGCACAGCACGAAATCAATGCGAAGAAATATCGTGAAGCACTTAACAAAAGAAATATCTTTAAATAATGTATAGTCACAGTACAAAAATCAGGGTGCGTTATGGCGAAACCGATCAGATGGGCTATATGTATTATGGCAATTATGCACAATACTACGAAGTTGGCCGGGTAGAAATGTTGCGCAGTTTGGGCATGAGCTACAGCTCGATGGAAGCTGATGGCATTATGATGCCGGTTTTAGAATTAAAGTGCAAATACATTAAACCTGCCCTTTATGATCAGGAAATTACCGTTAAAACCATTATTAAAACCTTGCCAGGCATCAGGATCTTTTTTGAATATGAGCTGTATAACGAAAAAGAAGAACTCATCAATATTGGGTCAACCACACTGGTATTTGTTGACATGGAGAAAAATAAACCGACAAATCCACCCGAAAATTTCATGGAAAAATTATCGGTGTTTTTTAATTAAACAATGTAATGGAATGGTTACACAGGCAGTTATTACATCTTAAACTCTATTCTAGATTTATAGAATGGACGAAAGGGTGCATACTGCCCGGATTTAGCCCGCTACCCTTATATACGGTTGCTACGTTTTTCTTTCGTGAAATCGGAAAAGATGCATTGGTAAACAAGTCATCTTCTTTGGCATATAGTTTTATGCTGGCTATTTTTCCTGGGATTATCTTCTTATTTACTTTAATTCCTTTTATTCCAATTAAGGGCTTCCAGGATCAGCTTTTAAATTTAATCCAGCTGGTATTGCCGCACAATGCATTTGATGCATTTGAAACGACATTGAAAGACATCATCAAAAAGCAAAATACGGGTTTGTTATCTTTCGGTTTTTTATCAGCATTGTTTTTTGCTACCAATGGGGTTAAAAACCTGATGAAGGCCTTTAATAAATCATCATTGATTATCGAAACCCGAGGCTGGATCAAACAGCGTTTAATTGCGCTGGTACTCACCGTTATTATCTGCTTTTCGATCATCATCTGCATTAGTGCCATGGCCTTGGGTGAGGTTCTGCTGAACAAAATTAATGACGAACTGCACCTAAAAGATAGTTTTTTGGTTTATACCATCAAATTTACCCGTTGGGCATTATTGGCGATTCTGTATTTCATCACCATTTCCATTTTGTACCGCTACGGCCCATCGCATACCAAAAAATGGCGCTTGTTTAGTGCAGGTTCATGGCTGGCCACTATCCTGGCTTTTCTTACCATCTGGGGCTTTTCTTTTTACATTAACCATTTTGCTTCCTACAACAAGGTATATGGCTCTATCGGAACATTAATCGTTGTGATGATCTGGCTTTACCTCAATTCATTGATTTTATTGATCGGTTTTGAGCTTAATGCCAGCGTTGATGTGAGTAAAAGAAGTGTGAAGATCATCCGTCCCACATTTAATTTGTTCAAAAAATCAGAGCCAATTGAAGAAAATATACAGAAGAAATAATTTTTTCTCCCTCTGTGTTAAGGAATTATCAAGTTTATATAAAAAAAAAGCATTCTGAGTTTGCAGATTTAAGCCGAGTTTGTACTTTTGCAGCGGAGAGCTGGCAGAGTGGTCGAATGCGGCAGTCTTGAAAACTGTTGACTGTAACAGGTCCGGGGGTTCGAATCCCTCGCTCTCCGCCAAAATGCAAAAGGTAATTTTTTCACATTGCATTAAACGCTTTAAAGCCTATAATTTCAGAAGAATTATAGGCTTTTCTTTTTTATTCCACATGCCAAATTCTCAAAATTGTCTTAATTTATGTGGTAGAATCGTGCTATGCTTTTTAAGGCCAAAAATATCCACATAATACTTGTAGATTCAATAAAGAACTAGTAATGAATGCCCAAAATAATTACTGCTTAAACTTATTTTTTTTTGCGTATCCATTATAAGTAAATTAATTTTTTATTTTTTTTTAAAAAAGATGCAACACTATTGTAAATGCTGCGACTAAAGAATATAAATGCACTAAAAACAGATAATTAAAAGCTCAACATTGCGCACTGCTGAACAGATAACCGATCAGGAATTAATTTTACTTTGCATAGAGGGAAGGGATGCAGGCTATACGGGACTTTATAACCGTTACGCCAGAAAAATCTATAACTCGATTAGCCGGATTGTAAACCATACCGGTGAGGCAGAAGACATTCTTCAGGATATTTTCTGTACGGTATTTAGCGATGTAGGCAAGTTAAAAGGAATAATTAGTTTCGAGGCCTGGGTAAGGCGGCTGGCGATAAACCGATCAATCTCCCATTTAAGGAAAAGAAAAATAATATTTTCTGACCTGGGCGATGCGGATGTGCAGGATGAGGCAGACTATAATAGTGAAGATGCGAGTATCTTTGATTGCAGGGTCAATGATGTTAAAAAAAGTATCGAAGAACTGTCATCGGGTTATAAAACAATTTTAAACCTGTATGTATTTGAAAAGATGACACATGAGGAAATTGCAGTAATGCTTGGACTTTCGGCAAATACGGTAAGGACGCAGTATCACAGGGCAAAAAAACGTGTTTTATTATCACTTAAAGACAAATGTTATTATGAATGATCAGATAAAGGATTTTGTGGAACAGCACCGGGAGGAATTCGATCATCTCGAAGCACCGGTTTTTGATATAGACCGTTTAAAGCGGATGCAGGTTCAACCTGAACGAACAAATGTTAGAAAGTTGATTTTTTTTAACCACAGCAGATGGCTGGTTGCAGCATCGGTAGTGTTGGTAGCGGCAATGGCATGGCTTTTTTTTTATCCGGGGACACAAAAAGAAGCGTTTTTAGTTCCGAAAGATGCTACAGCTACTTTGCAGCGCAGACCGGTTGAAAAAACAAATGAAACTGTAGTTGAAAAAAACATACCTATTAAAACCTCAAAAGTTAAGGTGGAGAAACCAGTAAACTTAAAAGAAAAGCCAAAATATATTGGTAGAAATGAAGAATTTGCAGCATTAAAAGACAGCAGTTCGGCGAGTGTGAGGTTGCTGGCGATATTGAAAATCGAAAAAAACAACCATATCAATACCAAAACGCTTGATATGTTATCACAAACGCTAAACCACGATGGCAATACCAATGTGCGCTTAGCTGCGCTTAATGTTTTGCAAAAATACAGTGCCGATAAACATGCGTCTAAACTGCTTGTAAGCTCATTAAGTAAACAAGACGACCCTATGGTGCAGCTTGGCCTGGTGAGCTTTTTAGGAAAAATGAAAAATGCGGAAATTGGCGAAAAACTTTATGCCATAGCCACCAACCCAGAAACTTTTGCTGCCGTACGCGATGAGGCTTACAGTGCATTATTGAATCAGGATAAATTATAAAATAGATAAAAAATAATAAATTATGAAAAAACAATTGATCGTTCTTTTTTCTTTGCTGGCTATCACGGTATCGGCATCTGCGCAGAAAGAATACAAGTTAAACAAAAATTCAGGTCAGCTTAATCTGAATATTTCGGGTGCAATAGTAGAAGGTTACAGTGGTAATGAGATAGTATTTTCGATGCCCAAAAGAGAAACCGAAGAGGTTGATGAGCGTGCTAAAGGGCTACATGCCATTAATGGATCGGGTTTTACTGATAATACCGGCCTGGGTTTAGATGTTACCGAAAAAGGCCCTGAAATTAATGTAAATGCAGTAGACCGGGAAATTAAAGGCATTTTAACAGTTAAAGTACCGCAGAACATCAAAGTGGTTTTTACCAATAAAAGTAATGTGTATCAGAACGAAGTTATCCTTAAAAATCTTAAAAGCGAAATAGAAGTTTCTACCAGTTACAACAAAATCAAACTCGAAAACAACAGTGGTCCGATGAATATTAAAACGCTTTACGGCTCAGTTGATGCTATTTTTTCTGAAGCCATTAAAGGACCTGTATCTATTGTTTCGGTATATGGTTACGTAGATGTTTCACTTCCCGCCAACACCAAGGCAAATGTAGAGCTGGGTACCAGTTATGGCAAACTTTACGCAGCAGAGGGTTTAAAAATCGCTATTGATAAATCAGAAAAAACAGAGCGCGGAGCTTTTACATCGGTAAGTGGCAGCGAAAATGGTATTGGTCAGGTTACTACGGTACGTACAGGCCAATCTGTAGGCACTTTAACAACTGTAAATGGCGATGCATCGGTATTCGGATATAGTATCGGTAGCCGTAATGCTGAAAATATTAAAGGAAAAATAAATGGTGGTGGTGCTGATCTGATTTTAACTTCGCGTTACAAAAATGTATACCTCAGAGAGAAATAATTATCCTCTCCTGGTTTCTCTTCTCATCTGCTTAAAGCCCCATACCTGAGGCAGAGGCAATAAAGCATTATTTTATGAAAACAATATTATTTTGGCTTCTGATGGCCATGATGCCCGGTATTGCATTTCCGCAAACCCATGTCAATAAATCTTATCCGGTAAAAAAGGGTGATGCAGTGGTATTCCGCTTCGATTATCCAAAAATTATACAGGTTTCGAGCTGGGATAAAAATGAAATAGGCATCGAGGCAACGGTAAAAATAAATGGTGGTGAAAACGATTCGGCGTTTACCCTTCACGAAAGCAGCACCGATGGAACGCTGACTATCCAGAATAAACTTGATATGGATAAAATTCCTGATGCCTATTATATACAGGAAAATGGGATTAAAACACGTTTAAATTCAAAAGCTGATCTTGATGCCTACCTCAAAGAAAAAGGTGATGCAAAAATATCTGCTTATCAAACCAGGGATATTGAAATCACCATTAGCATTAAACTTCCGGCAAACATCAATACTGAAGTAAATGCTATTTATGGCATGGTCGAAATTAAAGATTTTACGGGACCTATTAAAGTAGATGCAAAATACGGTGGAATTGACGCAAGTATTAGCCAAAAGGCCATAGGTGAAATCAAACTGATCAACCGTTATGGAAAAATATATACCAATTTGGAGCTTAAACCGACAGCAATGAAGCAGGAAAATTTCTTTACTTATTTAACCGCTGCTCCGGGAGTTGGTCCGAGATATGATTTAAGTTCATCGTACGGCAATATCTATCTAAGAAAACCATAAGAGAAAGAAATGGCGAGGACTCTGGAAAGTAATATTTTTACCCCTTCCCCATTTTCTTATCGTACTCCACCTGCAATTCATCCAAATAATCGTAAAAGTTTTTTACATCCATAAAAACAGCCGGATTATAGGGATCTCCCAGTTTGTGTTTTTTTAAGAGGTCGAACTGGGAACCGTGTGAGGCTACCCAAAGGTCGAACTTGAGTTTTTTCATACTACGCAAAGTATGAGCGTAATCTTTTGCAATATGAGGATAAGTAGGAATGTCTGTAAATTTTTTCTCCGTAACGATAGTTGGCAAATTCGCAATCAGCACCCTGTATTTTCTTTTTTGATCGTTAATGGTGAGTAAAAAACTACAAGAACCTTTGGTATGCCCTGGGTGGTGAAGCATAATTAATTTTGTTCCACCTAAACTGATGGTATCATTGTTATGCAGAATTCGGTCAATTTTTACGGGCTTAAAAACAGAAACCTTACCATCCAGATCGTAATCAGAACGACCAACATCCGCTGCTACCTGAGCATCTGCATAATCGACCATAAAATTTGGCCCCCGTGGTTTTCTTGATGGCAGCATGGCGCCCGGGTGATCAAAATGTGCTTGCGTGGTTAACAATATTTTAATATCTGAAAGTTTAAAGCCAAGCTTTTTAATGCTCTCCTGAATAAGCTTTTTAGATGATGCCAATCCGGTATTGATGAGGATATCTCATTTTGACGTAGTGATGAGATAATAGGCAAGATCTCGCTGTGCCCACATAATACAGATTACCCACAACCCGAAATGAGGAAAAGGCTTTGACCATTCGGGGTGGTTTTTTGTGGATGGCTCTTGCACTTCTTGCGCCTTTGAGCAGCAGTAGCTGGAGAAATGAGGACAAGTAACAGAATTTTTCTCATATCATATTGGAGATAACAGTATGCTCTATTTTCTAAGCTCAATCCCATAGCGGTACAGATCCTGATAAATTTCAAAGAATGTATTTTCTTCCTTTTCAGTCAATGAAGTATTCACGAACAAGATAACGCCAATTTGCTTGTTTAAGTCAGAAAGCATAAAAACCCTTACCCCTGGGTCCGATCCATTGTGTCCGATCCTGGTACCGCCCATCTTGGTCGCCCAGAAAATGCCAGAATTCAGTGCTTTAGGTTTAACATTTTCAGGGGTGTTGGCTTCATCAAACTGAAACCTGAGCATTTCTTTAACGGTTTCTGCTTTTAATACTTGTCTGTTTTGATATTTACCATCATTCAACAGGCAAATAAAGAAATGGCTTAAGTTATCTACCGAGCTACGTACGCCTCCATCCGGATAGGTAGTGCAGCCATAGAGAGGGATTTCCTGAATCTTAGTATCGTTTTTCTCGTAAAGTTTAGTGTGTTTTTTCAGGTTTATTTCTGACAAAAACCATCCGGTATTATCCATTTTTAACGGACCAAACAGGTATTTTTTACTGTATTCGTTCAATTTTTGGCCAGTTCTGACTTCAACAATATAACCCGCCAATGCGGCTCCAATATTGGAATACTCCCGGAATGTTCCGGGTTTGTGATCCAGAAAGTTTTCTTTCGAATAGTACTGTCCACCTGGCATAAAATAATGCTGTAGAAAATCGCCTAATACCTGCGGAGAGTCTTTCCCGTAGAAGTAAAGGCTATCGGTGTAAAAAGGATACCTGTCGGTAAGCCCAGAAGTATGGGTAGATAAGTTTCGGAGGGTTATTTTATCTTCCGGAAAATAGGGATTTTGAATTTTGAAGGGAAGATAGTTGTTTATATCTTCATCCAAAGAAAGTTTACCCTGTTCCATTGCTTTCATCAGACAGGCACCAGTTACCGTTTTGGAAACCGATGCAATGTTCATCAGAGTTGATGTGGTGAAAGCTGCACCAGTCTGCTGATCTGAAAATCCGTATCCTTTTTTCCAAACCACCTTTTTATCGATGATAATGGCTGCACCAAGTCCGACAATCCCACTTTCGGACATTTTTTTTCGGATCGCGCTATCAATCTCTGGGCTCCCGGCATCACGTTGTGCAAAACCGTTTGTAATGAGCATTAATATTATCATGCAAAAAAAAAGGATGTGCCTATAATAATTCATAAAAAATGGTGGGTCAATTTTTAAATTAATGATTTTAAGTTGGTCCATATCTATCCAGCGCTTCTCGCTTTGCCTTCTTCATCAGTCGTCTGCATGGCTTTATTCATGCGGTAACAAACTCACTAACAATTATTTGTTATTTCATATTTGACGTTTCTGGTTAAATTTTGTTACATTAATCACATGTTATTTATAGGTAAGCAATAACGGAATATAAGATCCGACCGCTCTAACAATAAGCGGTCAAATTGATTAGCCTATTGATCCGTTATAAGCACATCATTATCCTATTTCCTAAATCCGGAAACCTTAAAGTTACTCACCAGTACCTTTGCATCGTTAGCATATTCCCATGGTGCGGAGATATAAAAGTTTTTAGCCGCTGTGGGGCTAAACAAAACGGTATCGGCAAGTTTAACATTGTTGAGATACACCGCCATTCGTTCTCCATTAACAGAAAGCACAACATGAAGCGGACGATTAAGCCAGGGCGCAAGATCAAAGGTGGTATTTACGAATTTTTCAGGCTTGTTACTGCCAATATTCACCTGATCGGTATCGTAATAGTGCAGTTGCACATAAGTGCCGATATTGCTTTCATGCTGGCGAACACTGTTATCGCTTGCAAAACCAAAAGACATTGGCGATATGTCTTTTATCTGGTCTGCTTTTGCAATGATATCAAAAGACAAGGTAAAATGCTTTGGATAATTGAGCTGTCGGGAAAATTTGTAAATCGCTTTATCCTTTACATCCATCCATTTACCTTTCTGGCCTTTTATGGTTACAATATTGGCCACGCCGTTCGTTTTGAAACTGGTAGCCGTTGCACCAGTTTGAAATGCCGAAAAATCTTCTGTAAGAATAGCAGAATCACCAATAACGACATTGCCGTTTCCTGAGTTAATTGCAACACCAGATTTTTCTGAAACGGTATTTTTGTCAATCTTTTTTTCAAGGGCCTTTGTTGCTTTCTCTTTTGCCTTTTCAAGCAGTCCGCCAAGCTGGGCATGTACTTCAACTCCTGAGATCAGCAATAACACAATTGTTATCCCTATATTTATTTTAGTTGTTTTCATATGATAGATTTATGGTTTATGAATTTAGTGCAACTTGACTTTCACCATCTCTCCGTTTTCCTTTACCTCCACAAATGTTTCGATGCGGTCCTGGATATTTTTGTAATACTCTTTTTGCTGATAATAATCGGTCCGCCCTCCATAGTCGTTATAACCGGAACCGGTGTAGGCATTATACTTACCCCTTAGCGTATAATCCAACATACCCTGCAGGAAGTATTTACCAGGCTTCATGTCGGGAAAGGTGAATTCCCCGTCGCTATTCGTGATTGCTTCGAGCCTATATCTGTAAGCTTGATCAGAGAGATAGACAAAACGTTTCTTCCTGATGTTTTCTTTATCTTTTCTAAGCCTGTACCATTCTTCAAAATAAGGTGTTACCGGTAAAAGCACTACTTTTATTTTATCAGCCAGTATACGGGGTGATAATGGGACGCCATATCCAAGCGGATGTTTCTGCCTGGTAAAGGCTACACCCTTAATAACAGCAGTGCCTTTGGCCAACATTTTTTTTGCCAACAGGGAGTCGAACGCCATTTCAGGACGGAATACCTCCACTTTGTCTTTTTTTTCTGGTTCTTTGTATTGTGCGGAAACTACAGCTGTTGCTGATGCCAAATAGAAAAGTGTAAGGACATATTTTTTTAGCTTCATGATATTGATTTTTATGGATTAATAACTGTTTGATAAGGAAGATTGAATGTACCCCCGCTAATGTTAATGGCCTCTCCTGCGCTGTTTCTGACAGTCCCGGAAAAGGTGCCTTTGATGCCCGTTTTGCTGATTGCCTCAATTTTCAGGGTAAAAACATCATCGGCAAAAGAGGTGTTGTACAGCAGCGTACCTTCGGTTCTTTGTATGGCATAACGCGCGATCATCTTATTTTCTTCGGGGGTGGCATAAGTTCCTACGGAAATATTACCGCCAAGCCTCCAGATCTCAAAATCCAGCGATGGTGGAATAGGCCCTGATAATGGATACGAAGCCTCATAACCTCCCACCACAATATGTTCGAACCGGTTATCATCACCACCACCCTGAAAATTCGCGTTATGGAAATTGACCTCTTTCCCGCCGACCTTTGCGAGGAAATAATAATCCCCTGCAGGTTCACCCCCACCCTCATTATCTTTTGAGCATGCCGAAAGGCACATGGAGATGATTATAAAACATAGGATAGCCAAAGCACTGCTAAAGGGCTTTCGGCTAATGGCAGCTTTAGCTGAAAAAGCTTCTTTTAAAGGTAATCTTTTCATAGTTTCATGCTAATTATGGTATAAGGGCAAAGCTATCTGATGTCTTCGCTAAAAGAAATACCAATTTTTACCGTTTTTTTTCTAATGGTATTTAGGTATTTTTCATAAGAGCGGGATGAAATGATGGTAGGCTAGGAATTATATCTGATATTTACAGATGAATTTGCCCTAACAAAAGCTAAGCTGATCTGCGGCCAATGAATAAACTTCTTTTTTAACCATGACAAAATTTTTTCTATTCCTGATCTGTATTTTGGTCTCCGTTAAATCTGTTGGTCAACAGCAGGTTCCGCTTAATGAGCAGCATTATCTCGACAGTCTGCAGCATATGCTTCAAAAAAAAATTGCAGACAGCTCAAGAGCGAATACTAATTTTCTATTGGTAGAATATTGGAAATTCAAAGATACCTTAAAGAGTAAAGCTTATCTGCAAGCCGGTACGGCTGCAGCAAAAAATGATAAGTATTTAAATGCACTGGCTCTTTTCTATAAGGGGCAGTATTATTTCAACTGGAACAAACCGAAGGCATCTGATGCTTTTAAAAAAGCCGCAGAAGCACTTTCATCATTTAACACTAAAATCGCGTATGCCAAGCAGGCTGCATCATGGTATAACTACGCTATAATGAACGTAGACAAAATGGGTTATGATTTTATTACCAAAATAACCCTTGAAAAGTCGATACCTATTATAGAAAAAACTGGTGATCCAACACGCATCGCCTATTATTATACCCAGCTTGCCACCATTCTGATGAACAACTACCAGTTTTCAAAAGCGACGGCCTATAATGAAAAGGCCATAGCCTTACTGGAAGGCAAAGATCCTGGTTCTACCGATCTGTTGTTTTCCTATCTTTCAGGGGTAAGCATCTATTGTTATGACAACAAAGCAGACAAAGCCCAGCTACTATTGGAAAAGGCACAACGGCTGCTGAAGCCGTACCCCTCCTCTTTAAACTATCCGCTGTACTATTATAATGAGGCACTATACTACACTACTAAAACATTATACAATAAAGCACTCGCAAGTATAGACAAGGGGATTCCGCTGGCTAAAAAGTATAACCAGAAGCAGGTTTACCAACAATTTTTTTTCAGCAGATATGATATCTATCAACAGCAGAAAAACTATGCCAGGGCCCGGCAGATCTTACTGGATATTGTTAAAGAAGGGACTTTAACTGCTAAAATTAACGACCGGGCAATGATCTATTTGGAACTGGCCAAAATGAGTGAAAAGTTAGGAGATTATAAAGAGGCATACCACTGGCTAACCAAATATAGGCAGACGAATGACAGCATTAACAGCGACCAGACAAAAGTAAAGATCAATGAGCTGGAGACAAAATACAGAAGCGCAAAAAACCAGCAGAAAATACAGGCCCTGCAATCAGAGAACAGGCAGGCACAGCTTAATGCCAGTAATGACCGCTTATACAGGCTGATGCTTGGTTTGGGGTGTCTTTTTCTGCTTCTTTTGCTCGTTTTTGTTTTGCTCACGGCCCGAAGCCGGCGCAGGCTGGCACTACAAAAGGAGATCAATTACAAGCAACAGCTTAACGAAATGGAAAGAAAACAACAGCTCAAGATTACCAAAGCCATGCTTGAAGGTGAAGAGCTCGAAAGGGAACGGGTTGCAAGGGATCTTCATGATGGCCTGGGCGGTATGCTGTCAGGGGTTAGGATCGGGCTTTCGGGCTGGACAGATACACAGCCCGGCATCTCCGAAGATAAGGACCTTCACCGGATTATCGGACAGCTTGATACTTCGGTAACAGAACTCCGCCGAATTGCCCGCAATATGGTACCTGAGACTTTGTTGAAGTTTGGCCTTGAAACCGCTTTAAAAGACCTATGCGAATTCTATATGCGTGACGGCTTGCGCATCACTTCAGAAATGTTCGGCATTCAAAAAAATATTGCGATGAATGTGCAGCTCAACATCTACAGAATTATTCAGGAACTCATCTCAAATGCTATCAAGCATGCCTATGCGGACAACCTTATACTGCAGTGCAGCCAGAATGAAAATACTATTTTTATTACTTTTGAAGATAACGGTCAGGGCTTTGATTTGGACACCCTTTCTGATAAAAAGGGAATGGGCCTGGATAATCTGAAGAACCGAATCGCATTTATGCAAGGAAAATTTGAGGTGCATTCCGCTCCTGGTGAAGGAACAAGTATAGATATAGAACTTAAAACCAATATCGATGAATAAACTGCTTACTGTTATAGTAGATGACCATCCCATTGTTATTGAAGGGCTTAAGACCCTACTTAAAAATGAAGATAATCTGGAGGTTGTAGGCGACTTTTCAAATGGCGTACAGTTGCTCTCTTATTTAAGCAAAAACCCCGTAGATCTTATTCTGTTGGATGTTACCCTACCGGATATCGGTGGTATGGAACTTTGCCAGATCATCAAAGCACAATTCTCCGCTACAACCATACTTATCCTCAGCAACCATACTGAGCGGAGTATTATTATGCAGACCATACAGAATGGTGCCAGTGGCTACCTCCTTAAAAACAGTTCACTTGAGGAGCTTCGGCAGTGTATTGCGTCGGCAGTAAAGGGCAACATCTGTTACAGTAAAGAAGTAGTGGAAATTATCAGCCGCCCGACCAAAAACCAGTTGCGCAGTACGCCACAGCTTACCAGAAGGGAAAAACAAATCCTATCGCTATTGGCGCAGGGCAAGACCAGCCAGAATATTGCCCAAGATCTGTTTTTAAGTCCGCTGACTGTAGATACCCATCGACGGAACCTGATACAGAAATTTGAGGTCAAGAATGTGGCCGAGCTTATAGCAGCTGCCCACCAGCAGCAATTGTTATAATACCACATCTATACATTAATTAATCAACAACAATATGAGAACAATCGCTTGCAGATTAACATTGCTATTTCAACTCTTAGCGTTATTTTCTTTTGCGCAGAAAAATGCCGGTCTTAACACCCTTTTAAATAAAAATCAGGAGTTTATTTTTCCTCAAACGCCAGAGAAGATTTCTGCAATATTAGGCGTAAAAACTGTCTTTTATGAGGATGCTAACGAGCAGCCCTATGCAAAGTGGCTAAGCCAATCAGGACTGGAACTATACTGTAGCCTCAGGGAAGACAAAAGCATAACAGAAATGTTTTTTATCGTCGCTGACGATCAACCTGTTGAGGTAGAAGGCCTGCCCTTTAATTTGGTTATGAACCGGACAACCCCTCAACAAAGTATTTTAAAATTCAGCAGGTACAAAATCAAGAAAGAAAAGCTTGATGAGGATGGTGAATATCCTGGAGGTATGAGACTTTACTTTAAGAAGGGAGATCGTTTTATCACCCTTCTTTTTGATAGGAAAAACCGGCTTAAATTTTTATCGATAACAAATGAGATCATCAGTTCCTCCGTCAATTGATTTTAGAAAGCAGTTTCTTCTATTTTGCCTACATTTTCTTTAAAATTCTAACGAAGTTTTTTAGTATGTGCGTTTTTGCCCATTCCAATTGGTTGTAAGTAGAAACTGTTCCCAACTCAAGCTCCCTGGATTGATTTGCCTGCTCCATTGCAGATCACGCCCTTTACTGAAGTAACCATATTCTACAGCAAATTCCGCCATGCCTAAAATCTCACGTACCAAAACGTCATTTGAAGCAAACTCAGGAAAATGTTTAAGCATTTCCTGCTTTTTGTATGCAGAACTGTATTCAGCTTTTATACCTGTAACCTTAGTAAAGGTATCAACCATTTCCTGTGGTGAAATAATATCGCCAATTACAGGCAGAGATTTACCTGCATATTGATCGGGATAGGAGAGAATCTCTAAAACCGCAGGTCCGGTTGCAGTGAGCGGATCTACGAACGGCGCAGCGAAATCTTTCGGTAAATAAATCGGAAATACAAGTGTATCGCCCTTTAATTTGGGGGTATAAAACTCCATTAGATTGGTAAAAAAGAACGCCATATAGATAAATGAACTTCTTACAGGCAACGTACGGATATAAGCTTCTATCCTGGCTTTATCTGTAAAATGAGGTGCAAATAATTTTCCATTTGTTAACTCATCTACATTTTCCAGGCTACTAAAAATGATTTGCTTTACCCCAGCCTCATCGGCCGCATCTGCCAGTTCTTTACCCAAATCAAATTCGTAGGTGGCTGGCGGGCTAATGTTCGGAGTAATCAGGAAAACGCTATCAGCACCACGGAATGCTGCTGTAAACTCTTTAATATACCCAGGACTAAGTGGTAAACTTACAAGCTCAACGCCTTGTTCTGCCAGCTTAATGGCTTCAGGATCATCAAGCCGGCGAGTTATACCCCGTATACGATACGCGCCGCTTGCCAATAGCGTAAGTGCGACACTATACCCTTGCTTGCCCAAAATTCCGACAATGGCGATGAGCGGTTTTTCAACTTGAGCTGTTGCTTTGTTTTCTATTGATGTATGTGACATTTTCTTTTTTGTTTTATACTATAATTACTTTAGTTGCAAAACTAATTTTAGTAGCATACATTTGCAATAACTATCAAAATAGATAGGGTTAAAAAGTTAAAGATGAAAACAGAATGTATGGGCGATTATGTCAAACTTAAAGGCAAGACATACCCTTGTACCGTAAGTCTTACCATGGACTTAATTGGTGGGAAATGGAAAGCTGTTATCTTGTATCATTTAAAAAATGAACCTAAAAGATACAACGAGCTTCGCAAGGAAATGCCATCCATTACCGAAATGACGCTAAGCCTTCAGTTAAAACAGTTAGAAAAAGATGGTTTGGTACTCAGGAAGGTATATGGCAAAAAGCCTCCAATTAAGGTTATTTATAGTCTAACTGATTTTGGGAAAGGTCTTGTTCCCGTTCTGGATGCCATTACAAACTGGGGCAACCGTGTTGTGGGTGAATATGGAGCGTTTATTAAGGCGTAAATCGCTTTAATGTGATTTAACCACAATCAACAGATCAGTTTATAACCCACTCCTCTCAAACTCATGATCTGAATTTCAGGCTCACTTTTTAATAGCTTGCGTAGGTGCGCCATAAAAACATCCATGCTACGGCCATTATAAAAACTGTCTTCACCCCAGATTTTGATCAGTGCCTGCTCACGTTCCAAAATGTCATTGCGGTTTTTCAATAATAACTCGAGCAGTATGGTTTCTTTGTAAGAAAGTGAATATTCGCCCATTGATGTTGTTAACGTTTGAGCAATCGCATCAAGTTCACAGTTCCTGAACTGATATTTTTTAATGAGATCACTTTCTTCTTTTTGTGTATGTCCGGATCTTTTTAACAGCGATTCCATACGTACCAGCAGTTCCTCAATGCTAAACGGCTTTTTAAGGTAATCATCTCCCCCGCTTTTAAATCCCATCACCACATCTTCGGTAAGGGCCTTTGCACTCAAAAATATTATGGGAATATTAGGATCTGATTTTCTGATTTCGGCAGCCAGCGTATAGCCATCTTTCTGTGGCATCATAATATCGAGTATGCAGATATCAGGCTTATGTTCCTGAAATTGTGTCCACGCCAATTGCCCATCCATTGCCAGATTTACTTCGTAACCACTACTGCTCAGGCCATCAAAAACAATACGTGCCAAAAAAGGCTCATCCTCTGCGTACAAAACTTTAATTTTCTTCATACAAGGGCAAAATAACCATAAAATTACATCCTTTTCCAGCTTTGCTGTATAAATTAATACGACCACCGTGCAATGTTATAACCTGCTTCACATAATGAAGGCCTAAGCCAGATCCTTTTACATTATGTATATTATCCTGATTAAAAATTCTGAAAAAGCGCTCAAAAACCTGCTGCTGGTAAATTTCATTTATTCCTGGACCGTTATCTTTAAAACTGATCGTTAATTGATGATCGGCAACGCTACAGGAAACCTCAATTTTAGCGTAAAGAGGAGAATACTTCAATGCATTATCGATCAGATTATAAAACACATTAGAAATATGCAAAGCATCGCCTTTGATAAATAAAGGTTCATCAGATGCCAAAAATATTAGCAATGCATTTTTCTCGCGTACCTGCACATCCATTGCATAAATTACCTGTTGCAGTATCGGCTGGACATCAATCAGGCTAAACTGTAACTGAGTTATTCCAAGGTCCATTTGCTCCTGCTTAAGTACCTTTTCAATCATAGCCTGCAAACGCTGTAATTCGTGAACGCTGATATTGATGTAATTTTCCAGTTTTTCAGGCTGATCTATTAAATGATATTTTTTAATGGATTCAAGCGCTACTGAGATCGTGGAGATTGGTGTCTGCAGTTCGTGTGTCATATTACTGGTAAAAGTCATTTTCGCCTGCGCATAAAGTTGCTGGTTTTTCATCAGCCTGATGAGCAGGTAAAAGGCTGATGCAGTAAGCAATAGCATCATTACCGATGAAATCAGGTAATATCGCATCTGATAAACAATCAACCAGGTGATGGTTGGAACAACAAGTTGATACCGTTTCTGAAACTTAAGATTATAAGTGTATTTACCACTCACAAAAGAAGAAGTTATTTTAGCAGGCTGCTGTCCCTTTATCAATCTCCCATCTGAATAGTCATAAAGTGCATAACTTCTATTGATATGCATACCCAATTGATCGAGCTTATGATTCACCAAACTATCCATTACTTTCAGGTCGCGCTGATCTTGCAACAAAACTTCCCTTTGCGATTTTCCTTTGGTAACGGCTGAAGATTTATGATCGAATTTCAATTTAGCATCGTTCAGAAATGACATTTTCATTTCCACTACCGAGCTATCATTGGTAATCCCATAATGAAACTGGCTACGCAGATTGTCGACCTTTAGTTCATCAAAAGCCTGCCTTAGGGCCAACCACTCCTGAGAAAGGAAAAACTGTTGAAAACGGCCGCTTTTCTCGTGTCCCTTGGCGATACTCCGATAGGTTATCTGCCTGGAAGCATCACTTACTATTGATTCCAGTGCTGTTGCCAGCGATTTTTTTTGTGCCAGATATAATTGCCGTATCCAGGCACACTGCAAACAGAGGCTGATGATCAGTGTGATCACCGCTAATGGAAAAACATATTTTGACCTCAGCCATTTCATTCCCCTAAAATGAACAAATCATTCTATCAATGGAAGTACGGGCTGAAAATTTAACCTTATTTAACCGAGATTAACTTTGCTTTACATGGTTAGCCATTAGTTTTGAAGCATGAAAAAGTTAACCTTACTCCTATTCTTCTGCCTTCCATTAATGGCTTATGCACAACTGCGTAAAGGTTTGGTAACCGATAAAAATGGAGCACCAATAGACGGGGTAACCATTGGCCTTTGCCACAAAGATTCTACTGTCGCGGTACAGATTTCAAAAAATGGTCTGTTCAGTTTCCAGCAACCTGTAAAAGGCAATTATATTTTAATGCTTAAGGCTGTTGGATATCAAGACATAAGCAAACTGCTAAATCTTCCAATGGATTCAATCAACATCGTGATGACCAGTGACAATAAGACCCTGGATCAGGTAACCGTATCAGCTTCAAAACCAGTTATTGTTAGAAAAATAGACAGGGTAATATTTAATGTGGAGAATAGCATTGTAGCCAGCGGCGCAACTGTTTGGGATGCACTGGGAAAAGCACCAGGTGTACAAACTCGGTTTGATGGCGGAGTAACCGCCAACAACAAAGGCGTAGTTATTTATATGGATGATAAACCCATCAGGTTATCAGGTGAAGATCTGGCGGCCTATCTCCGCAGTTTGCCTTCAGACAATATTGCCAAAATAGAAATTATAGCCAATCCTACTGCCAGGTATGATGCCCAGGGCGGAGCGGTAATCAATATTATTTCTAAAAAACCAAAAGGTGATGGTTATAACGTAGTACTTTCTGGGGGTTATATCCAATCTACCTATAGCAGCTACAACCCGAGTATGGTATTTAACTACCGGAAAGAAAAGCTGAATGTGTATGGCAGTTATGGTTATAGCCGACGCAAAAAGGACCATACAGAAAGCGAATATGTTATTTTCGATTCACCAGGAAATTATGCCGACTGGAGGAATAAAAAATCGGGCTTACGCCTGGGAAATGCCAATACTTATAAAGTTGGCGCCGATTACAATTTTACAGATAAACAGGTGATTGGTATTTTGGTAAATGGCTACAATGGTGTGAACAGCAGACCAAATAATACATTAACGACCATTGTTAACAACCACTCATCACGACCAGATTCTATCCTTAATACCCAAAATGTTTCCAATGGGAAAGCCAGTCAATATAGTTTCAATCTTAACTATAAAATCAAATTAGATACCAATGGCCGAAATATCAATGTGGATATAGATTATGTACCTTATCAAAATAAGAATAGTCAGCAGGTAGATACTTATGGACTATCTGCCAATGGTAATCCGCTTGCTGATCAATACCATATTTTTACGCCATCTAATCAGAATATTGATATTTATTCAGGAAAAGTAGATTATACGGATAAGTTCTGGAAGAAATGGACATTTGAATCTGGTTTAAAATATAGTAGTATCCGTACGCGCAACAGCTTTGATTTTTTCAATAATCCGGCTACCGGCCCCGAATTGGTAAACAGCCGCAGCGACCGTTTTGAATATGCTGAAAATATATCGGCAGTTTACGCCAGCATTACCGGAGATGTTGGCAAGTGTAGTTTTGAGGGTGGATTGCGTGGCGAATACACCCGTACAAATGGTAAATCGATTGCATTAAACACCAACAATCAGAATAACTATTTTAAACTCTTCCCTACACTTTTTGTGGTATATAAAGTGAATAATGATAATGAAATAAGCCTCAACTATAATTCGAGGATCAGCCGGCCTGAATATTGGAGGCTCAATCCCTTTAAATCTTACACCAGCCCTTACACTTACCTGGAAGGAAACCCTGCATTACAGCCAGCTTTTATATACAGTGGCGAGCTGGGCTATACCTACAAACAGCAATATAACATTTCATTTTACCTCAGGCAGGTGGTTGATTATTTTAGTAATATTACGGTACAGGATAACATGTCAAAACTCTTTTATGATACCCAAAGAAATCTTGATTTAAGCCAGGAGATCGGTTTTTCAGCTTCCTTTCCGATCAGACCAACCGGATGGTGGGAAATCAACAATTATGCACAGGGTTCCTACCGTCAGGAAAAGTCGGGATATTTACAGGCTCGCTACGATTACCATGTTTGGGGCATTTACCTGAGTTCTAACCATGCTTTTACGTTAAATAAGGCTCAGGGTTTAAAAGCAGAAATCAGCGCATGGTACTCTTCCCCTACCATACAGGGCATTTACAAACTGGCAAAACTTTATGACGTAAGTGCAGGGATAAGCAAAAGTATGTTAAAGGGCAAAGGAACTTTAAGGCTGGCCGTAAACGATATCTTCTACAGTAATACCTATCGCATTGACGTGAACTATGAAAACCAACGTAATGGCTTTTATGAGAAAAGCGATACCCGCAGCGCTACTTTAAGTTTCTCTTACCGTTTAGGGGGCAATCCAACAGCAGCCAGGAAACGGACTTCGGCAAGTGAAGAAGAAAAGAAACGTACTCAGTGATAGGTTATTGGATTAATTGTTTAAATTAGTTAATTGGTTAACTGAGCATTAGTTCCAATTCTAGCGCGAGTCTTAGCGCATATGGCTTGAGCAATGGCCTGACTTGTGCTTAGACAAAATTTCTCCAAAGCACAAGTCAGCCGGTACACATTATCCACAACACTAAGATTGCGCTAGTATAGAGTTAATCGAATCCAAACGCCCAACTCCAAACTTACCTATCTACACTCTATCGAATGGCCATAGGCACCTGTATTTTTAGGAGAAAAAAATGGAATGCCCAAATCAGCTGAGCGCAAAATAAGCAAAGCGCCCATGAAAAGCATTAACCAAGGGATCAGTCTATTGGTGTTAAAACGAATATACTTTTTCAGAAATATTCCCCCAAGCGAGATCATAAGCATTAATGGCATGGTACCCAGGCCGAAAAGAAACATAAAAGTAGCGCCTGATTGAATATTGCCCGTGTTTAAGGCTGTTGCCAGGGCAAGGTAAACCATCCCACAGGGGATAATGCCGTTAAGCATACCCGCAAATAATCCCCAAAGCTTTAAATTAAATACCTTACCCATTATTTTGCTCAATGGATTCATGGCCTTTAATTGAAGGGTCGAGAATCGGTTTCTATACCGTTTATTAAACTGTAAGGCGGTGAATAGGATTAATATCGAACCAATAAAAATGCTCAAGGTTTTTTGATCGCTGAAAAGGCGTATGCTGTTTCCTAATATACCCACCAGTAAACCTAAAATGGTGTAAACTGCAATTCTACCTAGTTGATATAATAGAAGCTGAACTGCACCTGAAAGAAAATCCTGTTTTCCGAAGGGCATGCCCAACATAATCGGTCCGCACATCACTGCACAGTGGAGGCTTCCGAAAAGTCCCATTAAAAATGCCAATGGCAAATAGCCTGTCATAAGGTTATGTTATTTTTAAACAGATATTTTTTGCCATTAGCGCTCCATGAGAGGTTGATAAACCACATTCCCCTGGCCAGTTTAGTTCTATCTACCAATATAAGATGTGAAGTTCCCGCTGTATTTCCTTTCAATTTAAAATCATCATTACTGTTAACAGGCCGCATCAGTATCAGCTCGTATTGCGCACTGTCCTTTAACTGTATAACCAACTGGCTATTGGTAATGGTAATTTTAGGCTTAGCATCATCATGAAATACATTTTGTTTGGCATCGTATTCTGCGTTGTAATTGATTCCCTTTTCGTAATAATTTTCTTCGATCAAGGCATCTCTACCGTGCACATGGAACATATAAATCACCATAGCTACAATAAACAGCATAAATGCAAACATCCCCATTACTATTTTCGTTCCCCAGTTCATATTTCCTTTTTTAATTTTGAATGAGCGCATTTTCGACGATTGAATGAGTGATTTTTGAATGAGAGAATTTTAAAAGCAAATCGCGGATTCAAGCATTCAACATTTAATCATCTATAATTCTCTCCTTCAATTATTCCCTTCCGGCTGTGCGAAAAAACTAGTTGTAGCAGTACTTACAACCTCGCCATTGGCAATCACTTCGAAAACTGCATCTGTTTTATATTTTTTAATCGAGTTATTTTTCCTGATCAGAAAGAAGGTGAGGTGCACAATACCTTCTTTTGGCAAAACAGTTGCCTTCTGAATAAAATCGATCTGATCATTACCATCCTGCGACCTGAAAGTAAATTTTAACGCCTTATTGGTTTTATTTACCAGTTCTGCATTATAGAGGTTACTGGTTTTATCTGTTCCCCTGCTTTGGTATAAAGTACCGCTAGCCCGTAAAACCGTGGTTTGGATATTTTCTCTTTTATAAATCAAGGATGAGAAAACCATTAATACCACAAATAAAACTGCAGCATAACCATAAGATTTTAAAGCAATTTTATAAGGTTTCCGCTCGGCAATAAAATCCTGGTTAAAGAATCCAATCAGGTTTTTGGGTTTGCCTATTTTTTGCATCACCTCATTGCATGAATCGATACAGACGGCACAGTTCACGCATTCAAGTTGTGTCCCCTGGCGGATATCAATCCCTGTTGGACAAACCTGCACACAGAGCCCACAATCAATACAATCGCCTGTTTTTTGTTCAATTGCATTTCGCTGCATATGTCCGCGGGGTTCACCCCTGGTAAAATCGTAAGCTACAACCAAGCTCTGGTTATCAAGCAGCACCCCCTGAAGCCTACCGTAAGGGCAGATTACAGTACATACCACTTCGCGCACATAAGCAAAAACGCCATAAAAAATGAAGGTAAACAGCCATATGGATACAAAGCCTGAAACATGTTTAGCAATAGGTTCTGTAATGATTTTAAACAGCACATCTGAACCGATCATGTAAGCCAGAAAAGTATTGGCAATGGCAAAGGAGATCAATAGGAAAATAAGATGTTTGCTACCTTTTTTCCATATCTTTTCCATGTCCCAAGGCCCTTCATCCAGTTTCTTTTGCTTATTTGCATCGCCCTCTATCCAGTATTCTATCCTTCGGAAAACCATCTCCATAAAAATGGTTTGCGGACAGGCCCATCCGCACCACAACCTGCCCAATACTACAGTAAAGCAAACGATAAAGATGATAAAGATGAGCATGGCGAGTGCAAACAGGTAAAAATCCTGTGGGGTAAAAATCAATCCAAAGAAAACAAATTTTCTTTCGATGAAATTCAACAGTACCAGCTGTTCGCCATTAAATTTCAGAAACGGACAGGAGAACAAAAATAACAGCAGTACATAACTTACCCATTTACGGTAAGTGTATAATCTCCCAGAGGGTTTTTTAGGATAAATGAAATTTCTGCCCCTGCCCTTACGTTCCCGTTTATTTTTTGGTAACATCGGCTTTGTTTACACTGTCTTTCGCTGCTTTCATCTCATTATCTTTTACATCTTTCGCTTCGTATTTTTCACCCTGTGGAGCTTTGGCGCCGGCAGGATTGCTTCCTTTTAAGGACAAGATAAAATTAGCCACGGCGCTGATCTGTTTAGGATTCAGGTTTTTCTCCCAACTAATCATTCCTTTTTCCGGAACTCCATATTTAATGGTTTTAAATACATTATTAATGCCTCCGCCATGCAACCAGTAATCGTCGGTTAAGTTCGGACCGATTACTCCCTGGCCTTTATCACCATGGCAAACTACACAGTTGGCACTAAATATGGTTTTTCCTTCTTCCAGTACCGTTGGCGTATTATCAACCTTTACCGAGTTTTCGTCAATGGTATTAGCCGATTTTTCGAGGTATGCTGCCTTTTCTACTTTTGCTTTGGCCATTTCGTTTTCATATTCTTTATCCTGCAGATCACCGTAACCACCAATGTGATAATAAAAGAGATAACATGCAGCGAAAATCATGGTGCCGAAAAACAGGAAGTTAAACCAGGCTGGCACCGGGTTGTTCAGCTCCTTAATACCATCATAAGCATGATCGATGACCAGGTTCTTTTCTTCTTCAAGTGGCTTTAAGCTCAATAATTTTGCCCAGATGGATGGTTTTACCGTTTTCTGTTTCAACCAGCTATCATGATCAAGTGCTTCCTCTTTTACAGGTCCGTTGTATTTTGTCGGGTTTAACTGTTCCTGGTACATTACTTTAAATGCATTGAGCAGCGTTACAGAAACAAAAAGTAGCACAAGCGCAAATAGCAAAAGCAGTATAATGAGTATTTCAGATTGGTTAAGTCCTAATCCAGGCTGAGAAGGTGCTATAACCTTTGCTGCTTTTTCCTCTGCAGCGTAAGTAGCCGCCGATAAAAACAATGAAAATGAGAATAGTTTAATCTTCTTCATATGGTTTAGTTTTGTGGTCTTGAAAAGGGATTTCGCTCATGGTTTTGATATGGTTTTTGCTTAATTTGAAAAGGTAAACCCCAACAATTACAAAAAACAACATGAACATAAGCAGAGAGGTAACGAGGTATATTTCGCCGCCGGCTAAATCTTTGATCTGATTAAACATATTTTTATTGATTTGAAGGAATGGTTTCTTTATTGGCTTTAATATCAGTACCCAATCGTTGCAGGTAAGCAATAATGGCTACAATTTCACGGTCGCTTTTAACCTTAATGTTGTTCTGCTTCAGGTCTAATGCAATTTTATCGGCCTGTATTTTTAAATCTTCATTGGCATGTTTGTCGTAGCCTTCAGGATACGGAACGCCCAATGTTTGCATGGCCCTGATTTTACTGGCTGTAGTACTGATATCAAGTTGCTGTTCGATAAGCCAAGGATATTGTGGCATAATACTTCCCGGTGACATCGAGGTCGGATCAACCAGGTGATTGTAATGCCAGGCATCAGAATACTTTCCACCTACGCGGTGAAGATCTGGTCCGGTACGTTTACTGCCCCATAAAAATGGGTGATCGTAAACAAATTCTCCCGCCTTGCTGTATTCGCCATAACGCTCGGTTTCTGAACGGAAAGGACGGACCGTTTGCGAATGGCAGTTTACACAACCCTCCCTGATGTACAGGTCCCTACCCTGAAGCTCGAGCGCACTATACGGTTTTACGCTTGCAATAGTCGGCACGTTAGATTGTATGGTAAAAGTTGGCATCATTTCTACCATACCCCCAATCAGGATTATGATCAGCGATAATACCATGAATTTCATTGGTTTACGCTCCAGCACCCTATGCCAGGCTTTATCTGCAGGGTTACTATCTACAACAATTTTAGTTAAAGGCATTGCTTCTGCAGCTTCATTGGCTACAAGTTTAGCGCCCAGCATAGTTTTGGCCAGGTTATATGTCATTACAATTACCCCGGTTAGATAGAGTGCACCGCCAATTGAACGTAAAACATGCATGGGAATAATCTGTAGTGTTGTGGCCAGAAAATTCGGGTATTTCAATAAACCTTCAGCGGTAAATTCTTTCCACATCAATCCCTGCGTAAAACCTGCCCAATACATCGGGATGGCATAAAAGAGGATTCCTAAAGTGCCGATCCAAAAGTGGAAGCCCGCTAATTTTTTAGAGTAGAGCTCAGTTTTATAAATACGAGGGATTAACCAGTACAATACACCGAAGGTTAAAAAGCCATTCCAGCCCAAAGCGCCAACATGTACGTGAGCTACAATCCAATCGGTAAAGTGTGCTACCCCATTAATCTGTTTTAACGATAACATTGGCCCTTCGAAAGTCGCCATACCATAAGCAGTCAGGGCAACTACCATAAACTTAAGGGTCACATCTTCTCTTACTTTGTCCCAGGCACCGCGAAGGGTCAGCAAACCATTAATCATCCCCCCCCAGCTTGGTGCAATTAACATGATGGAAAAAGCAACGCCTAATGATTGTGCCCAACCCGGTAATGAAGTATATAATAAGTGATGGGGACCTGCCCAGATATAGATAAAAATGAGCGACCAAAAGTGCAGAATACTCAGTTTGTAAGAATAAACAGGTCGGCCCGCCATTTTGGGTAAGAAATAATACATCATCCCCAAATATGGCGTAGTGAGGAAAAATGCTACAGCATTATGCCCATACCACCATTGTACCAAAGCATCCTGAACGCCCGCGTACAAATAGTAGCTTTTCATAAAAGAAACAGGAAGTTCAAAAGAGTTTACAATGTGTAATACCGCAATAGTTACGAAAGTGGCAATGTAAAACCAGATCGCGACGTAAAGATGGCGCTCTCGCCTTTTAATAATGGTACCAAACATGTTTATACCAAAAACCACCCAGATGATGGTAATGGCAATATCAATTGGCCATTCGAGTTCAGCATATTCGTGTGAGGTGGTAAAGCCCAATGGAAGGGTAATTACGGCTGATAAGATAATGAGCTGCCAACCCCAAAAATGGATCTTGCTGAGCGCATCGCTAAACATCCTGGCTTTAAGTAAACGCTGAAGCGAATAATAAACGCCCATAAAAATGGCATTGCCCACAAAGGCGAAAATCACAGCATTGGTGTGTAAAGGCCTGATCCTGCCAAATGTGGTATACTGGTTGCCCATGTTCATTGCCGGTTTAAAGAGCTGCATGGCAACAAGCAGTCCAACGGTCATTCCTATAATTCCCCAAACCAGGGTGGCAATGCCAAAGTTTCTGACAATCCTGTTATCGTAAGTAAATTTTTCTAGCTGCATAATAGAAGCGGAATTTTGTATGTTTTGTACACCAAAGGTATCCTGCAGGCCACTCATAAAGGATGATAGCGGTTAGCTGGAAAAGTGATCTTCTTCACTTTTTTCGTTAATCACTTCATCATCGAACAATACGCGGATCCCAGGGGTATGCACATCATCGTTCTGACCGGTTTTATAAGCCCAAAAGAAAGCACCCAAAAAAATGAGTGCCATTAAAACGCTGCAACCAACCAAAAAGTAGAGAATATTCATATCAGTTTGTTTTTACGGGCAAACCAGCGGGTAGCCAAGGTGGTGAATAAAATGATGGTAACGGTACTAATGGGCATCAGCACCGCTGCAACCAATGGATAAAGTGTTCCCTGTACGGCATAATAAATACCAATACAGTTATAAGCTATAGCAATGGCAAAACTAATTTTAATCACTTTAAGCCCATCTTTACTAAGCTGGATAAAGTTCGGAAGGAGGTTTAATGCGCTCCCCTGCAAAATGGCATCGCAGCCCGGAGTAAAATTATTAATGTTATCGGTTAAGGCTATTCCAAAGTTGCTCTGCTTTAAAGCTCCGGCATCATTTAGTCCATCGCCAAGCATCATCACATTATTTCCACCTTCCTGAAGATTTAAAACGGTATCCAATTTCTGGTGCGGACGCTGATGAAACCTGATGGTTGTGTGTTCAGGGAAAATAGTCTTCAGCATAGAATAGTCTTTATCTGTATCGCCTGATAAAACCTGAAGTTTAAATGTAGAGAGTTTCGAAACCAACTGTCCTAATCCGTGCCGCCATTGCTGTTTAATATCAAAATAACCTTTATAGGTATGGTCAATCAGAATATGCACACCCGTTTCACCAACCGATTTTACGGTTATAGGAAGCATGGATAAATGCCCGGCATAAATAATATGATCGTTAACTTTAGCTGATAAGCCTTTGCCTACCAATTCTTTATAATCCTTAAGTGAATAAAATCTTTCAACGTTTAAAGCCTTTAAAATATGCCGGCTTAAGGGGTGGGTGGAATTACGCAACAGCGAAGCCACAATCAGTTTTTCCTCGTTTGTTAAAGATCCGCTAAAAGATATTTCAGCATTTTCATTACTGGTCAAGGTACCTGTTTTATCAAAAATCACAGTATCGCATTTGGCCAGTTCTTCAACCGCGTCGGTATTTTTTACATAAAATCCTTTTTTATCAAAAACAGATAAAATAGCCGATAAGGTAAAAGGTGTGCTTAAAGCCAACACGCAGGGACAGGCTACAATAATGACCGCTGTAAATGCCGACCAGGCCTTATGGCTATCGTGTTGAAACAACCAATAAGCTGTAGCTGCAAAGGCGATCAGAAAAACACCGAGACTAAAATATTTGGCAACAGAATCGTTAAAATTCTGCTTTTCGATGTTGTTTTTATAATTATCGTTATTCCAGAGACCCGTGAGGTAGCTCTGCGAAACCGGTTTAATTACTTCGAGTTCTATGGCTTCGGTGGTCTGCCTCCCCCCTGCGTAAATAATTTCGCCCAGCACCTTATGTATCGGCTCCGATTCGCCGGTAACAAAGCTCATATCTACCCAGGCATCACCTTTCATTAAAATGGCATCTGCAGGCACCAGTTCTCCATTTCTGATCCATAACCTGTCACCGATTTTAATGTCGTTAATGGATACTGGTTTTTCTTTACCGTTCTGTAAGGTAGTAACCGCAATAGGGAAATAAGAACGGTAATCTCGGTCGAAAGAAATGTGATGATAGGTACGCTGTTTCAGCCATTTGCCCATTAAAAGTAAAAAAACCAGGCCAGTTAAGGTATCAGCAAAACCTGGTCCGGTAGCAAAAATGACTTCAAATGCGGTACGTAAAAATAACACAGCAATAATAAGTGCTAAAGGCGTATCTAAATTGATGTGTTTGTGTTTAATACTGGTAATGGCCGAGGTAAAATAATCACGCCCACAGTAGAAAGCAGCAGGAATAGAAAATGCCAGGTTTAACCAACCGAATAAGTACTGGAATTGTTTTTCAAAACCTGATAAACCAAAATATTCTGGAAAGCTGAAAAGCATCACATTGCCCATTAAAAACCCTGCGACAGCAATTTTCAGCACTAATGCTTTATCAACAGAACTGCTGTGTGCCTTCACTACATCCTGAAGACTGATTAATGGTTCGTAACCAATCTGGTTTAAGGTTTCGACCAAATGTTTTAGTGAAATCTCTTCATGATTAAAGTGGATGGTTACCTGCTTTTTAAGAAAATCAATCCGCGAACTGAATATTGCTGCATTGATTTTATAGAGGTGTTCTAATAACCAGATGCAGGAGCTGCAGTGGATGGCGGGAATGTAAAACGTAATGATGCTCACATTTTCATGTTTGTAATCGAGCAATTGATCTATAATTTTAGGATCGTCGAGGTATTCTAAATGGCTTTCATTTTTTAATTGCCTGCCAGGAGTATTGTTGTACACATAATAATTGCACAGGTTATTTTCTGAAAGAATCTTGAAAACAGCCATACAGCCCGCACAGCAAAAATTTTTATTATCTGTTTGATATTTTACCTTGGGCAGATCTTCTCCACAGTGGTAGCAAATGGCTTTGGTGGCGGTTTTAGTTTGATCTTCCATTGTAATAGTTGCTTATATTGATGAACTGAACAATTGTGTTTTAGGTTGCTTAAGCCATAGTTTCTCGTCGAATGCCATACAGACATTTCTCAGAAAGGATTTTCCTCTGGTGGTAATCCTGATTTCTTTTTCGCTTACCGATATCAGCTTATCCTGCAATAAAGGCAAAAGTCGCTCATGTAACTTTTCTGGGATTTTATCGCTGTAAATGGTATTGGACCTGCACATGATATTAAGAATGTGCTTTCTTACTGTGAGGTCTTCATCTGTTAAAAAATGTCCTTTTTCTACAGGTAATAACTGCTGTGCAATTTTATCTAAATAAGCTTCAACTGTTTTAGGGTTCTGTGCAAAGGCTGTCCAGCTATCGCTAATCGATGAAACACCAAGTCCGATAAGCAAATGCGTATGCTGACTCGTGTACCCCATAAAATTCCGGTGCAGTTTATCCGATGCCATCGATTTAAATAAAGGATCGCTTTTTAAGGCAAAATGATCCATGCCTACATCTTCATAACCGGCTTCAACCAGTAGCTTTCTGCCAAATTGGTAAAGTGCAAATTTTTCATCGCCCTCGGGGATATCCTTTTCGGTATAGTGCCGCTGACCGGGTTTTAACCAGGGCACATGTGCATAACTGTAAAAGGCAATACGGTCTGGCTTCATGCTGATTACATCATTTACAGTAAGTTCCAACCCAGTAATGCATTGGCCAGGCAGTCCGTAAATCAAATCGAAATTGATGGATGTATAACCTATTTCCCTTGCTTCGTTCGTTACTTGAGCTACCTGTGCAGGTGTTTGGAAGCGGTTGATCAAAAACTGTACTTTAGGATCAAAATCCTGGATACCTAAACTTAATCTTCTAAAACCAAGCTGGTAAAGTGTTGTTAAGTGCGCTATGGTCGTATTGGCCGGATGCGCCTCAAAAGAGAGTTCGGCATCTGGGGCGAGGCTTGCATTTTGCAAGATGCCGCTTATCAGCAGATCAAGATTTTCTGCACTAAAAAAAGTCGGCGTTCCACCGCCGAGGTGCAGTTCTTTTAGTTTAGGTTTTTCATGTAAGGCATCTACGTACATGCGCCATTCAGTAAGTACAGCCAAGATATATGGTACCTCTACGGAATGATTCTTGGTAATACGGGTATTACAGCCACAGTAGGTACACAGGCTTTCGCAAAATGGGAGGTGGATATACAAGCTGATCCCTTCTTCTTTGTAGCTTGCGTAGGTTTTAGTCACCCTATTCAGCCAATCGCCTGCATTAAAGTTTTCAATATCCCAGTATGGAACGGTTGGATAACTCGTATATCGTGGAGCAGCAACATTATATTTTTCAAGCAATTCTGCACATTCCATATTTACAGCTTTTTAGTGCTTGCACAATCACTCTGGCAGCAGCAAGCTTTGCCTACACATTTACCGGCTGCCCACTGATCGAGGTTTTTGATCACCTGTTCCATCCTTGCCTTCGTATCAGCCTGGTCGGCTACCAGTGGAACATTGGCAACCTTTATGCCGGCAAGTCCGGCAGCGGTAAGATCAAGATGATCTGTTTGTGAAGATGAAGTTGCAATATATTTGATACCCAATGACCTAAGACCCAATATCATATTACCACTCAACTCATCGTTGTTAAAAACCAAAAGCGCTTCTTTACCGGTTGCAAATGAAAGCGTATCAGCTGTTAAGCTATTGGCTATGATGGTGATATCGTGTTTTTTATAATTGGCCAGTACCAACCATTCCTTTTCATCGGGCTTAATGTTGTAAGCTATAGCTTTCATATACAGTATTTATAGATACAAAACTATGGAGGAAACGTAAGACAGCAGGTGAGAATGCTTAGAGAAAAAAATGATACTGATTACTTTTTAATTGTAGAGTTGGGAGTTTGGAGGGGATCAACAGATTTAAAAAGAAACATATGACCGATTAACTAATTTAAGAGTTAAAACTCAACCAATTTTTATAATACAATCGTCATCTATATCCGATAGCTATCGGATGTGGCGTAGCGAAATGGAGAGATCTATCCAGATAGATTTCTCGACTGCGTTGCACTTCGATATAAATGACAATTATTTGATAATCAATAACTTATATCAGTTAACCAATTTAAACAATTAACCCATTGAACTCTTACTGCTTGATATTCTTTAGTCTTTCAATAGATAAAATATTAATGGCATTACCGGTTTTATCGATCAGTTTTTCATCTTTAAAATCAGCTAACATTCGGCTTACCGTTTCGCTGGCGGTACCTACGAGTGCGGCCAGGTCATCGCGGGAGATGCGGATAGTACAGCTATCGGCCGTGCCATCGCCAAATTTTGTGGCAACCTGTAATAAAGCTTCGGCTACTCGTTTTCTTACTGATGAATAGGCCAGTTGAAGCATCTGTTTTCCTTTATCGCGCACATTTCCGGATAATAGACCAATAAATGTTTTAGATACGGCCTGGTGACTGAGCAGGTATTCCATAAAATCTGCTTTAGGAATATGGATAATTTCTGATTCGGTGAGCGTTGCAGCATTTTCAGCATAAAGCTCGCCATTGCATAAACTTTCGTAACCAAAAAAATCTCCATCATGGTAAAGTCCTGAAGAAAGTTCCCTGCCATCTTTAAAACGTTTATAGGTTTTTACCTGTCCTTTATTTACATAATAGAGGTGTGCAGGTTCATCGCCTTCGATATAAATCACCTGTTTGCTGTTTACCGCTCTCGGTTTACCTTTTTTGCGCAGTTCATCCATTACCGTTTCACTATTGCTTTCTGTTGAACTAAAACTAGTGGCCAGCTGCTTTTTCTTAAACCTGCTTTCTATCGCCCTGAAAAGTTCCGTATCATCAAAGGGTTTGGTGAGGTAATCATCTGCGCCCATTTCCATGCCTTTTCTCATATCTGCCCGCTCTGTTTTTGCGGTGATGAAAATAAAAGGGATATTGGCCGTTTTAGGATTTTTATTCAACAGGTACAAAACCCCATATCCATCCAGTTCGGGCATCATAATATCGCATAGAATTACATCTGGTAGGTGATTAACAGCCATTTCAACACCGATTTTTCCGTGTTTAGCTGTAAAAGTTTTATAACCTGCCAAATCAAGTACTTCAGCAGTACTTTCCCTGATGTCGTCATTATCTTCAATAATTAAAACTTTCTTGTTCATGGGATAGATATTATATTATAAAATTATTTTTAAAGGGAAAGGTAAGTGTAAATACCGTACCCGAGTGCTGCTCGCTATTGCAGGTTACCGTGCCGTTCATCAGGCCAACATATCTTTTTACAATGTTTAACCCCAGTCCTGTTCCCGGAATATCGCCGGTATTGTGTGCCCTGAAAAATGGTTCGAACAGATTGCCTTGATCGGCTGCCGGAATACCAATGCCATTGTCTTTTACCTCTAAAATCAGTTCATCATCCTTTAAAATAGAATTGAACTGGATCAGCGTATCCTCGCCACTGTATTTGATTGAATTGGAAATCAGATTGATAATACAATTCTTCAACAGGTTCGGATCCAGGTAAACCTCAGCGGTTGTTCCGGTATGTTCGTAAATAATATGCTGGTTCTGTTTGGTCATCATCTGCATCTCTTCTGCTATTTCTTCGGCAAAGCTGATAATGTTAAAAGCTTGTACCGATGCCTCCACTTTACCGGCCTCAAGTTTCTCTAGCGAAAGGAAATCGTTTAATATCGTAGTGAGGTTATTAATAGAATTTTTGATTTTTAAAGTATGTTTCTCCACACTGGCCACATCCTGTTTGGTGGTATACTTATCGATGAGGGATGCAGAAAGCTGAATCGCACTGAGCGGTGTTCTAAACTCATGCGAAGCCATAGAAACAAACCTGGTTTTAAGCTGATTGAGTTCTTTTTCCTTTTGAAAAAGTGCACGCATATTTTCCTTGGCCATTTCCAGTTCCGATACGAGCTTAACCAGGTCCTGTGTACGTTCCTTTATCTTAACTTCCAGCTTTTCAGTATAACTCTTAATCTGTTCTTCATTGGCTTTTTCTTTGCTCAGGTCGTGGATAAAACCCGTATAAATTTTACGGTCGCTAAATTTGATCTCGCTCACCCCCAGCCTGAACGGAAATACAGAACCATCTTTACGCTTGCCAGAAACCTCCCTCCCGATGCCAATAATGTGTTTCTGCCCCGTGTGGTCGTACCTGGACAGGTATCCATCATGACGCGAATGATCGGGTTCAGGCATGAGAACCGAAATGTTCTTCCCTACCAACTCTTCTCTGCCATAACCGAAAAGCTCAAGCGCAGCGGGGTTTAAATGTTCTATAATCCCCCTGTTATCAATGGTAATAATTCCATCAATAGCATTTTCAATAATTGCATCCAAAAATTTCGACCTATCCATTATGCTTCAAGTATATCTCCGTAAATATAGAAAAAGTATTAGCGATCTTTTTTCTTAGCCAATAATCATTGCATCGAGTTTATTTTTCGAACTTGCCAGCTGTTCATACAATTGCTTAAACTCATCAGAAGCATGATCTGCCATTTCGCTGAAAAGTGTTTTATAATAACTGATCCCTTCCGCCAGCTGCAGTTTAAAACCATTTAACTGCCTTATCTTTTTATCGCTGAAATGCTGCAACTGCTGTTTAATATCTTCCTGGAGGTAATCTATATAGAGGTTAAGTTCTTTGATAAAAACATGCGGCCGCTCTACCTGCTCCAGGAGGTTAATTTTACCATAAATATGCCCCACCATCTCATCAAAAGAATATACATCGGAGAAATAAGCCAGGTTTGGCCCGGGACAGATGGCCACTGCCTTATTTTCTTTGGGTTTAAGGATATTGTATTTCAGGTAAGTAGAAGAACAAAGTCCTTCGCAAAGACATACTTTCCCTGTAACTTCCTTAAATTGCTTTTCGTATTCTTCAGCAGTTAGTCCGGCTGTTTGCAGGCTATTGATCTTTAAGTGCTGATATTCACGCGATGCGGTGCAAATGGCCTCTTCGGTAAATTCGGTATTGTTGCAGAGGTATTTCTTGGTACAAGGACTTCCGGGCCTGCCCTTTTCAATCCGCTCGGTCCGCTGCTGTTCTATGGTACTGTTCTTAAAATTATTAAAACGGATCCCTAATGGAGAGGCATTGCTTAGATAAAAATCCTGTGCTGTTGCGCCGGTAAGTTGTAATAAGGTATCAGCATCTACATTGGTTATTTCGGGCACCAGTAAAAAAGGACTTCCCCAGCCTGTGGCGTCAAGATGGTAATGCTGCAGCAGAAATTGATGTTCTGCAGCGGTTCCGATCCCGCCTTGTACTGTGATCTTTTGTTTAAGTTCCTTTTCTACTGAAATCCCCTTTTGCATTAAGGCAAGCTGATACATTTCAAAAAGTTCCCGGTACATATCGCTTTTTTTAGTTTTAAATTCCTCCAGAATCGGTCCCAGAAGATATCCTTCTGTGGCGAAGGCATGGCCACCACAGTTTAACCCGGATTCGATCCTGAACTCTGATACCCATAATCCTTTTTTGGCCAAAAATTTAGCCTGGATCAAAGCTGACCTGAAATCACTTACTTTTAAGATAATCCTCTTTTTTAATGAAGCATTTTCACCTGGAAAAAAGTCAGCAAAATGCTCCATATAGCTATATAATTTGGGGTTCATTCCTGCGGAAAGCACCACTGAGGCATTGAGTTTACTTTCTGCAAAACCGCGTAAAGCTGCTAGTGCATCGGTATTAACATCACCAGTGTATTCGCCATTAGCATAATTCATTTTATCCACCTTGGCCATAATGTTAACATCAATGTTGCCCATGCGCATGGCATTTTTCAGTACGGATTGAAAGCTTTGTTTGGTTTCCCCTTCAGGATACTCCATCATCAATTCATAACCATGCTTTAATTTTGAATTATCAGGCAAAAGTTCGAAATAGCGGCAGATATCATTTCCCGGCTTAAAATCCTGCTGTTTTAAAGCTTTAAAATCCTGGTTGATGCAATCGGATAAAAAGTTGAGGTATGCGCTAATGCGTCGGCTACGGCTATCGGTTTCACCTTTAGCAATCGCCTCGAAATCCATGGATCTGTTTTGTGCATGATAAGCACGCATACGCTCCACCAATTCATCGTCAACAATAGAGAGTACGGAAGATATGCCATACCTGGCAACTTTTAATGGAGTATCAATAGAGTAACCCAGACCTAAAACGGGAATATGGAAGGAGTGTAACATGGTGTTTTTGATGTAAAATGGTCCCCCGATATGACGGAAGCCCAAATAATTTCTACAGCAAAACTACTTTGCTTTAATGGATGTAGCGATGATAAGGCTCAAGCCAAAAAATGAGCGCGATCACTTTTTTGCAGTTAAAACTTATCCCCATCCGGACAAAAATTAGCCTAAATTAGGTTTTATATGGGAACGCTGTAAGCAGTAGGTAAAACCAAAAGTGGTATCTGGATATGGTCAGACATATTGATGGTATAACTGCCTTTAAGAAGATGATGAAAGAAACCATGTTTTCGGTGTACCATGGTCAGCATATCAATCTGCGCGTTTTCAACAATCCAATCCAAACCATCTTTCACCTGCTTACTGTTTACCTGCCGGAAATATACATTGCTATAATTCACCTTATTGGCAACCTGATTTAAGAAGTCTTTGATTTGTTTATGACTAAGTTCAGTGGCTTTCTTTGGATTAACCGAATGCATGATCAGAATGTCAGCCTTAAAGGGCTTTGCCAATTCGGCAAGCGTGCATAAAACTGAGATATCACTTGGATCAAGATCAGTGGCAAAAGCAATCTTTTTGAGAGCACCAAACCGAAAACCGGATGGAATAAACAGTACTGGCAATTTAAGCTCTATTATTTTTTTGGCAACGTTACCCGTAAATATTTTCGTCAATCGGTCTGCCCGGTTCAATCCCGCCACAATGAGGTTCATTTTACATTCGGTAAAATACTTACCCATCTCCTGATCGACTTCTCCACGAAGTAATCTGCCAAATACTTCTGCTTTAAAATCCAGTTCCTGATGGGCTTTTTTAAATTTGCCCTCCACTTTTTCTATCAGTTTGTGCAAGGATTTTTTAGCCGCCTCTTCTATAAGCTTATACTCTTCCTGAGGCCAAACCAGTGATGCAGCTGCAGGCGAAAACTCCGGCACCTGAAAAACATTTAACAATTCTACCCTGGCACCGATACCATGAGCCAGCTCAGTTGCATAATCAGCCGCATTTTCTGCTGTTGCAGAGAAATCGACAGGTACGAGAATCCTTTTCATATTTGGCTTTTCTTTATTCAGTATAAAGTTTGCAATAAGTACAGCGTGAAAATATGAGCGTCATCAGATTACTAAAATGATTAACCAGAATCAGCAAAAAAACAGACTGATCCAAAGCACCTTACTGCTTTACAAATTTATTGTTTATGGGAAACATTAAACTTTCCAAAACCTGATCGCGGTGATATATATCAGGATATACACTGAGCTGACCGTTTTTAATCTCGCAGGTGATATAGGTGATTTTTATCGGAATAGTATTTTTAAGTCGAAAATCCTTTTTAATCATGTTAAGCATTGATGATTTAAAAGCCGGCACTTTATCGGCTGCTCCATCATTCCTCAGTAACAGTTCTGCAAGTAAACCTGCATTTTCTACCCTGATACAGCCATGGCTAAACGCCCTTTCTTGTTTTTTGAATAATTGCTGTTCCGGTGTATCATGCAGGTAAATATTAAAAGCATTCGGAAACCGGAACACAACCTTACCTAGTGCGTTATCACAACCTGATGACTGCCTGGCATGATATAAATTAGGATTAGCCTTGATGGCCGCGATGGAACTTTTGGTTAAAGACACATTGTTTTCTTTCTGATCGTAAATACTATAATGATTATTAATCAGGTAGGTTGAATCTTTCCCTATTTTTGGCAACATTTCGGTTGTAAATATTTTATGCGGAACTTTCCAGTCTGGCGATGTGGTGATATTGTTAACCATACTTTCCAATTCTGGTGTAGGGCTAGAAGGCTTGCCAACAACGGTTTTAAATAGCACTACTCGATCATCCTTTACCAGCTTAAGTGTGTATGAAGGGATATTGATCTGTATAAAATAACGATCGTCGGTATTTATCCAGCGTAACCGCTCCATATTAATGGCCATTTTTCTGGCATCACCTTCCGGAAACTCATAACAATCGTCTATATATTGCCCTTTAACCAAATGGAGGTAATCCTGGAGCATTTTATACATATTTGTTTGCGGTTGGGCCGATGTAACGTTGCTCATAAAATTAGACTGCCCTATCGCTTTCCCGAGCTGTAACACCGGATCAAAACCCAAAGGTATTTTTGATTCCAATCGCTCAGTTGTAACCACTGGGTTAAATTTTCCGTAATGAAGATGATTGATTAGCGTAATCAGGGCATCTGTTAAATAAATATCGAAAACTTCCTGCTCTTGTACTTTGGCACCTGGTTTGGTAAGTGGACGAAGCGCATCATAAGTGAGCAGATCCGGATGAAAATCATTTCTGTTCAAGCCAAACTGTAATACGCAATCCATCAATAACATCGACATCCAAACATCTGATTTAACAGTATCCTGCATTACCCAGGCACGCCTATATAACCTTTCCTGATAAAAACGCTCAACAAGTTTGGGGTAGTTCAGTTTTGGTCGCAGGCCAGCGATTTCTTTTTTAAGAGACAGCGAATCGGTATCTACAGATCCGTTGTTTTTAAGAGGCACTCCAAAAACATTAAATACCAATAAGAAGGCCCATAACAGCGTTAACGAAATAAAAATTACCTTAACGGTGCCAGAGCTTTTGCTAATATTCTTATTTTTCATAACACATTGATTTATAGGAATAAATATCAAAAATTAATGGTTCGATATTTATGACGCCCATCATATATTGTTATGATTTACTGCACATTAGAAATCTTGATTTGATTTTACAGGATTAAATTTAATTTGGGACTAACTAACTTGCAAATGAACTTCTAAAGGCTTTAAGACTCATCCCCTTTTGTGTTTTAAAAAACTTATTTAAATGGCTTTCATCGGTAAAACCGAGTTCAAAGGCAATTTCATTAATCCGCATATCGCTGAAGCGTAAACGCGCCTCTATCAGTTTAATCCTTAAATTGGCAATATATTGCTGCAGAGTTTCATTGGTCTGTTTTTTAAAATATTTACCGAAATAATTTTCCGAAATGCCGAATTCAACACTTAGCTTTTCGGCCCTTAGCTTCTCTGGGCTATATATATTGGCCTGTATGTAGTTTAGAAGTGCCAGCGTTTTTTGTTCCGAATCTTCCTTAATACTGGCTGGCAGGTATTTTGCTATATTGCGGGCCACCAGTACAATCATTGTATCTACCATTTTGGTTATTAACTCTTTATTGTAAAGGTCGCGGTTAACGTACTCCGCAATCATGGCTTCAATAAGTGATTTAACTAAAGGTTTATCTGAAAAATTTTTAAGGATACAGCCCGGCTGATGGCTTGCATTTTGAAGAATATATTCTAATCTTTTCACATCATCTGTACGAAAATCCTTTGAGCGGAGGTACACATTTCCAAAGCGGAGAAAGAAAAATTCGGTAGTCGTTTCTATCTCAAATGAATGGCAATCTTCGGGCGTGATCAAAAACATGTGCCCTGCACGGTAGTCAAATTTATTGTTATTGATGCATTGTTTGCCTGTACCGGAAAGAATATATATCAACTCAAAAAACAGGTGTTTATGGCCATATTTTGGGCATTCATCCAACTTTCTGTAAACGATTTCGTATGGTTCGTACAATGTTTCGCTAATCATCTCCCATCAAATTAAAGCGCAAACCTACCAATTAAAAGCAAATTTATACTGTTTTATAAAACTATATCGGTTTATATTTGCTATAAAAAAACAATATCTTTGATTAAAATAATTCATCAGCAATGAAAGCCATAGGATTTAAAACCTCACTCCCAATAAGCGAAAACGAAAGTTTTATCGCGTTTGAAACACCTGTTCCACAACCAGAGGGGCGCGACCTTCTCGTGAAAATAAAGGCCATCAGCGTAAATCCGGTTGATTTTAAAATCCGCCAGAACAGCGCGAAAGACACGGAACTGGAAACACCCAAAGTAATTGGCTGGGATGCTGTTGGAACAGTTGAAGCCATTGGTGAAGGCGTTACCTTTTTTAAAGTCGGAGATGAAGTGTATTATGCCGGAGACTTAACCCGAAGCGGCTCAAACGCCGAATATCAATTGATTGATGAACGTATAGTAGGTTCAAAACCCACAACATTAACCAACGCTGAAGCAGCCGCCATACCATTAACAGCACTTACGGCATGGGAATCACTTTACGACCGCATCCGCATCAGCGAGCAAAAAGATCAAGGAAAAAGCATCCTGATTATTGGTGGCGCAGGTGGCGTCGGCTCCATTGCCATACAACTTGCAAAGAAAATAAGTGGCTTAAAAGTGATTGCTACTGCCTCGCGGCCTGAAACAAAAGATTGGTGTAAAGCCATGGGTGCAGATGTGGTAGTGGATCATAAAAACCTTATTGAAGAAGTACATGCAGCGGGTTTTATGGAAGTGAATTTTATTCTCGACTTTGTAGACTTGAACAGTTATTGGGATGACCTGGTTGAGTTGATTAAGCCGCAGGGCCATATCGTATCAATAACTGGATCAGCCTCTCCTATTGCCTTGAACAAATTAAAAAATAAAAGTGTTACCTTTTCGTGGGAATTGATGTACACCCGTTCCATGTATCAAACTGATGATATGATGCAGCAACATCACATTTTGAATGAACTGGCAAAATTATTAGACAATGGCACCCTTAAAACTACATTACAACAAACTTTGAAGGGATTCACGGTACAAAACTTAAAAGAAGCCCACCGTTTATTGGAAAGTGGTAAAACCATTGGTAAGGTGGTAATCGAATACTAGAAAAATCCAAGTCAAAAAAAGAGAGAAGCCAGTTAAGCCTCTCTCTTTTTTTTATCCTGTTTCAATTAAACTTTAGTCCTGTTTTCTGAACTTCTTTTTAACTGCGCATTAATGCGTTCTAAAACATTGTAAATATCGAAAGGTTTGCTGATGTAATCATCGGCAAATGCATCAATCGCTTTTTGCTCGCTATTGTTCTGTGCAGACATTACAATAATCGGAATGTGCTTGGTAAAAATATCAGTTTTTAAATCTTCGCAGATTTCTGCTCCGTTTCCATCTGGTAACATTACATCTAATAAGAAAAGATCAGGCATTGCATCCTGGATATTTTTCTTCAGTTCTGCAAAAGATGAAGAAAGCTGTAATTCAAAACCCTCTTCTTTTAACAGGATTTCAATTACGTTTCTGATCTCCTGATCGTCTTCTAAAATGTGTATTCGTTTTTTTTCCATGTTCAAATTATATGTTTGGGATTTCCGTTCGCGTGGAATGCGCTACACGATAGTAACAGTAACACCCAAGCCCTCTAAATGTTTTACAATTTGTTCAGAAATTCCTTTATCAGTGATAATGTGGTCAATTTCTTCCAATCCGCATATCTTTCCGAAGCCCCTTTTTCCAAATTTGGTAGAATCAGCCAGTACAATTGTTTTTTGTGATGCACCTATCATTTTACGGTTTAAATGTGCCTCCATGGCATTTGTAGTAGTTATTCCAAAATCCAGATCTATGCCATCTACGCCTAAAAACAGTTTATTAAAATAAAAATCCTGCAAAACCTGTTCGGCATAAGCACCCATTACAGAGGAAGAACTTTTTCTAAGTAAGCCACCCAATTGTATCACTTCAATGCTAGGCTCGCGCATTAATTCGAGTGCTACATTTAATGCAGAAGTAACCACGGTTAAATTTGTTGCCGGCGCGATATTCTTTGCAAAATACAATACTGTAGTACCCGATGCTATTACAATAGAATCGTTATCATTTAACAATGCAGCAGCAGCAATACCTATTTTATTCTTTTCGGTAGATTGTATTTTCTCTTTTTCATTAACCGGACGGTCTACAGTATATGGATTATTTACAGTAGCCCCACCATGGGTCCTAAACAAAAGGCTCTTATCTTCAAGTAGTTTTAAGTCCTTTCTTATTGTTACCGACGACACTTTCAGTTCCTTACATAAATCAACTACGTTTATGTACTGATCACGTTGCAGGCGACTTAAAATAAACTGGTGCCTCTCAGCCAAATTCATCATAGTATATTTAATTTGCAGGCTGCAAATTAGTAATAAAAACATTCTTTAAAATATTTTAAAGAAATAATTAACAAATTTTTAACGAAGATATTATATTATTCCGATTATGATTTCTTATAATTGCGAATTGTTTCGTTTTATTTTTTTTTATATAAACCTAATGAAGAGATTACACGCGCATTATCTGGCAGAAGACATAAATTGGGACTTTATTATTATTGGCGGAGGTGCTACAGGTTTGGGTACCGCGTTAGATGCTGCGAGCAGGGGCTTTAAAACGCTGTTGGTAGAACAATCTGATTTTGCCAAAGGCACATCCAGCCGGAGTACCAAACTGGTACATGGTGGCGTTCGCTACCTTGCGCAGGGCGATATCGGTTTGGTTAAACATGCTTTAAAAGAACGTGGCCTATTACAACAAAATGCGAAACATCTTGTAGACAAAGAAGAATTTTTGATTCCATGCTATGATTGGTTTTCTGTTATAAAATATTTAACCGGGTTAACCCTTTACGATTGGCTAGCAGGTAAATATAGTTTCGGAAAATCTAAATTTTTCTCTAAAAAAGAAACCCTAAGTATGATGCCCGGCATTAAAGAAAAGGGATTAAAGGGAAGCATCAGGTATTATGATGGAAAATTTGATGACGCCCGCTTAGCGATTAATATTGCACAAACCGCCCTCGAAAAAGGTGCTACATTATTAAATTACACTAAAGTTACGGGCTTATTAAAAAATAACGAAACCATTACAGGAATCGCAACAGAAGATACCATTACTGGTTTTAAAAAACAGTTTATGGGCAAAGTAGTAATTAATGCCACAGGTGTTTTTGTAGATGATATTCTGCAGATGAGCAATCCCAATTCGAAAAAGATGGTCCGCCCCAGCCAAGGTGTGCATGTGGTATTGGAAAAAAGCTTTTTAAACAGCAAATCTGCATTGATGATCCCGAAAACTTCTGATGGACGTGTATTATTTGCCGTGCCCTGGCACGAACATTTATTGGTAGGCACCACTGATACCCCATTGGATGAGCATAGCCTCGAGCCGAGGGCTTTAAAAGAAGAAGTAGATTTTATTATGGGTACAGCAGCGGCTTATTTTAACCGCAGGCCCATGGAAAAGGATATCTTAAGTATATTCTCAGGTTTACGCCCACTGGCCGCTCCTACTAATGGTGATGGAAATAGTACAAAAGAAATTAGCAGAGACCATAAACTGATTGTTTCTGCAAAGGGATTGATTACCATTACCGGAGGAAAATGGACCACCTATCGCCGGATGGCAGAAGAAACTGTTGATTTGGCCATTGTCCATACAGGTTTAGAACCGAAAGCATGTGTAACTCAAAATTTAAGCATCCATGGCAGTACAACCAGCACAGGAAATGATCATTTAGCCATATATGGATCAGACCGGAATAAAATTGAAGCTTTAATCAAACAAGATCCAGGCCTTGCAAAGCCATTACATTCATCTTTTCCTTTTGTTGAAGCTGAAATAATTTGGTCTGCAAGGAATGAAATGGCAGAAACCGTGGAAGATATTTTAAGTAGGAGGCTGAGGGTATTATTTATTGATGCACAGGCTGCAAAGGAAATGGCGCCACAAGTAGCCTCACTCCTAGCCAAAGAATTATCGGCAGATGAAAACTGGGAGGCCGATCAAATTGAAACTTTTAATAAATTAGCTGATGGTTACCTTTACCATCAACCTGTAAAATAACCCTGAAGGCATAGCCTGCTAACCAAATTTTTAACTATGAGTAAATACATCTTGTCTATCGATCAGGGAACTACAAGTTCGAGAGCCATTATTTTTAATCACAATGGCGAAATTGTTGCCATTGCACAACGAGAATTCATACAGATTTATCCTAAAGCGGGTTGGGTAGAGCATAATCCAACGGAAATCTGGTCGACGCAATTGGCTGTTGTAACAGAAGTAATTGTTAAGGCAGGTTTAACCGTAAGCGATATTGATTCGATAGGAATTACCAATCAACGTGAAACCACTGTGGTTTGGGATAAAGAAACCGGAATTCCCATTTATAATGCCATTGTTTGGCAAGACAGGCGTACCTCTGCTTATTGCGATGAAATTAAAGCGCAAGGGTTGGCTGATAAAATACAGGAGAAAACGGGATTGATTATAGATTCCTATTTCTCGGCTACTAAGGCCAAATGGATCTTAGAAAATATTGAAGGCGCGCGCGAAAAGGCTGAAGCTGGAAAACTGGCTTTCGGCACCATAGATACCTGGTTGATCTGGAAGTTAACAGCAGGCGAAAAACATGTAACCGACGTCAGTAATGCATCGCGGACTATGCTTTACAACATCCACACTTTAAGCTGGGATGAAGAATTACTCGAGCTTTTCTCTATACCAAAAACAATGCTTCCTGAAGTAAAATCATCGAGCGAGGTTTATGGTGTAACTGCTGGACGGATATTGGCTGCAAAAATTCCAATTGCAGGCATTGCTGGCGATCAGCAATCGGCTTTATTCGGGCAAATGTGTACCGATATCGGAATGGTAAAAAACACCTACGGCACAGGTTGTTTCATGTTGATGAATATCGGAGAAAATCCAAAAATTTCTGCTAACAACCTATTAACCACTATCGCTTGGCAGATCAATGGCGAAGTAAATTATGCTTTAGAAGGTAGTATTTTTATCGGGGGTGCTGTTGTACAGTGGCTTCGCGATGAAATGGGACTGATTTCTAAATCGGCAGATGTAGAAACTTTAGCTAAAAAAGTAAAAGATACCGATGGAGTTTACGTCGTTCCTGCTTTTGCGGGCTTGGGCGCCCCACACTGGGATCAGCATGCACGTGGTACCATTACAGGTTTAACCCGAGGCACAAACAAATCGCATATTGCCAGGGCAGCCCTGGAAAGTATTGCTTATCAAACTATGGATGTGTTGAAAGCGATGGAAGCAGATGCAGGCGTAAATATTGCCGAGTTAAGAGTTGATGGTGGCGCTACAGCTAATAATTTGTTGATGCAGTTTCAGGCCGATCTGTTAAACTGTAAAGTAATCAGACCAGATGTAACAGAGGTTACTGCTATTGGCGCTGCATATCTGGCCGGATTAGCTACAGGTTTCTGGGAAAGTATCGATCAGATTCGTTCACAATGGAAAATTAACAGAACTTTTATTGCTGAGGAAGGAATTGATAATACCGAAAGAATAAAAGGCTGGAACAGGGCTGTGAAGGCGGCCAGGGTAAATGCAGAAGACTAATTAGGAAATAAGAAGATTTTAATTTGTTATGAATGTATATCTTTCGGAGTTTATTGGAACCGCACTGATGATTCTTTTAGGAAACGGTGTAGTAGCCAATGTTGTGCTTAAGGGCACTAAAGGAAATAATAGTGGATGGATTGTAATTACAACAGCTTGGGCCCTTGCTGTATTTGTAGGGGTTGTTGTTGCCGGTCCGTATAGTGGGGCACACTTAAATCCGATTGTAACGCTCGGACTCGCCATTGGAAAAGGATTTAGCTGGGCGTTGGTTCCATTTTACATTATGGCGCAGTTAGCTGGTGCCATGACAGGATCTTTTCTGGTTTGGCTTATTTACAAAGAGCATTTCGACGCCACTGATGATCAGGGCTTAAAGGCTGCACCTTTTGCAACTGCTCCAGCAATCAGAAACATTTCTTCAAATTTGTTATCAGAAATTATAGGCACTTTCGTTTTAATATTTGTGATTTTTTATTTTACCGATGCCAGTATGGGCACGAAAGAAACGGTTACCACGCCTATTGGCTTAGGCTCAATTGGCGCAATTCCAGTAGCGTTTCTAGTGTGGGTAATTGGTTTGGGTTTAGGGGGAACAACTGGATATGCAATCAATCCGGCAAGAGATTTAGGCCCACGCATTATTCACTTTTTAATCCCGATGAAGGGAAAAGGAAGTAGCGACTGGGGGTATGCCTGGGTACCAATTGTTGGGCCTATAATCGGATCGGTATTGGCCGCTGTAGCATTTTTGTTAATTAGTAAATAATGACATTTGAGTTGTCAACTTTTAATAGCTTTTTCGCTAGAAAGTTGAACTCTCTTTTCATGATTGCAGCTTTAGTTGTGTAGCTAAATAGTTCATTCTAAAATGTAAACGTTCGAAATCAGGATAATCTTTATTCGCCTTAAAGAATAAATGTTCGCAAAGATGGCTTAAGCCATTAACTAGTCAGTTTCGGTAAAAGAACCATTTTTGCAGGCCATTTCGATGGAAACCAAAGGCACTGTCCGATCTACTACAACGAACACTTCCAAACCGTTCTCCATTTTTTTAAAGTGCATGTTTTCCTGGAGATTGTTCAAAGGATATATGAATAATTATAGTTTATGTTCTTAAATAATTATCTTTGAAATAGATCAATTTTAAACGCTAACCATTCAAAATTGCAAGCATACTTCCTAGTTGTTGATACCGAAACTTCAGGCCTGCCTAAAAATTGGACGGCACCTTACGCTAAAGAAAAGAACTGGCCTCATATTGTCCAAATTGCCTGGATTATTTATGATCAAGCTTATCAGGAAATCAAGCGCGAGAATCATTATATTAAAAATACCGATTTCACCATTGATAAAGCGGCATTGAAAATCCACCAAATTACCCCTGAATACCTGAATAAGTTTGGCGAAAACAAAGAAAATGTGATGTTGAAGTTTTCTCAAGATATAGAAAAATATAAACCTTTAGTTATCGGACACTTTATCGAGCTCGATTACCACATGGTAAACGTTGAATTGTACCGCATTGGAAAAGAAAACATATTTAAAAACACGGTTTTTTTCTGTACGATGAAAGCAAGTGCTCCCTATATCACCAATACCGTGATCAGCCATTTAAAACTGGATAAATTCTATACTATTTTGTTCAATGAAGTACCAGAAAATATCCATAATGCTTTATCTGATACACTAAATACGGCAAAGATCTTCTTTCATCTTTTAAAAACAGGCAAAATTAGCTTAACTTCAGCCTACAATCAGGAGCATACTTTTAACCTGGAGAAGAAAAAAACACAAGAATTTTCTTTTAAAAGAATTTTACAGGGACTTTTTAATGGAAGATAAACTAGCTGATCAAATTTATACTGCCCGTATTGGAGACATTACTTTCAAAAAGATAGTAAGTTGCAGTCCTGGCACGCCTATTTTTGAAGCTGCAATTAAAATGTCTGAACATAAAACCAGCTGTCTTTTTATTAAAAATGATCAGGATGTTTATTTAGGCTTTGTAACCGATATTACTTTAAGAGATAATGTAATTGCCAAACAACTGAACACAAATTTGCCGATTGATGAAGTGATGGACACTAACATTATGACCATAACCCCTGATGCTTACGTGTATGAGGCGATATTGATGATGTTCAGCAAAAAATCGCGCTATTTATTGGTAAACGATAACGGTAATTATGTTGGATTTTTAAGCAGAAACCGCCTTTTAAGTGAGCAGGCTGAATCTCCATTAGTTTTTATCCAATCGGTAAAGTCGGCTGTAAATACCAGCGATTTAAAATTAAAATGGCAGAAAGTACCAGGCATCGTATCTCAGCTGCTAACCAGAGGTGTACATTCGAAAATTGTAAATGAGGTAATTACCACCATTGCCGATACCATTTCTTTTAAAATTATTGAAGATGTTATTGCCAAATTAGGTCCGCCACCTGCAAAATTTGTGTTTATGGTTTTGGGTAGTGAAGGAAGAAAAGAACTTAGCTTAAAAACCGATCAAGACAATGCCATTATTTATGAAGATACCGGAGAAGAGAATAGAGCGGCTGTACGTTCTTATTTTCTCGACCTGGCTACCCAGGTTTCTGATAAATTAAATTTTGTAGGTTTTGTATATTGTGATGGTGATTATATGGCCACCAACCCAAACTGGACACATTCACTATCACATTGGAAGTACAACTATAAAAACTGGATTGAAGAGGCTTTACCCGAAGCTGCTGTAAAATTTGCTGCGTTTTTTGATTGCAGAGCCATATATGGTGATCTGGCTATTATGGAAAGCTTAAGGTCTTTTGTTGATGAGGAACTACAAAAACCAATCGAAAAATTCTACGTATACCTGGCCAAAAATGCTTTACTTTATGAGCCGCCACTCACCTATTTCAGAAATATCAGAACCCAAAAAATCCACAAAAAAGAGGTATTTGATATTAAAACAGCCATGACCCCTATTGTAGACTTAGCAAGGGTTTATGCCTTACAGAATAGGATTTTTCAGAAAGAAAATACCGGTGAGCGTTTAAAGGCTTTAAGAGAACTGGGGGTTTTTAGTGAAGAGCAATTTACCGAACTTTCGCAATCGTACTATTACTTAATGGGTTTAAGATTAAAACATCAGGCCAATCTCATTGTCAACGATCAAGCCGCTCCTAATAATTTTATAGAAATTGATAGTTTAACTAAAATTGAAAAAGTAACGCTAATTGAAATCTTTAAAATTATCCTCAATTTTCAAAGCGGAATCAGAATGAGGTTTACCAATAGCCTGGGTTAAACCGATTTTTTTTCGAAAAATTACCCTTTGCAGCGATGTAAATAACAAACATTTAGCTAATCGGCTCCATTCCTCAATACAAGTTTGGTCATCATTATTTTAAATTTTGAGGTATAGAATCTTGATGCGCCTTTTCTGTTGCAAAAATTAAATTTATCAGCCTGATAAATACTACATAAGAGGAATAACAGCAAGAAATATATCTAGAAAGGATGTCTTACTCAGATAATCAAACGTTTGCGTGAAATAATCAATTTATTTTTTGTAACCCTCAAAAAAAACATTTAAACCTGGTGTTAAGGTTTTTCAGACTTAACTAATCGATGCATTCCTACCCATCTCAGCACAAACGTTTGCGCTGATTTAGTTTCCTTAAGTATGATTACTGTGTGTAACTTAAGGATTACAAAAACAAGTAAAAATTAGCTAGTTTCTGCTTGCTTTTTACAAAAGCTAAAGATAGCGGCCAGGTTCGGCAAATTATTGATGTGATCTTCAGTGTTATCAGGATCAGGATATGTGGCTGAGATCAGCAGTATAAATAAGGCATTATTAACCAATTGCATATGATCAATACCTAACCTAAAATTATCTAATGAAAAAAAACAGCTTACTTTTTGCAGGTTTATTATCTGCCTCCCTGCTTTCTTTATCTTGTAAAAAGGCCACAACCTTAAATCAAGCGGAAAAAACGCCTTCCATTAACCATAAAATAGCTACAGCTAACATTATTATGCAAACACGCAATGTAAATATTGTGTATTTTGTACCGAACGACCTTGATACATTAGCAGGTTACCGTAAAAGATTGAGCGATCTTTTATTATGGACCCAAGACTGGTACAAACAGGAAATGAACCGGAATGGTTATGGCAACAAAACTTTCGGTCTGGCCGATGATGGTTCAGGAAATGTAAAAATACTTACCATCAGAGGGAGTCTGCCAAAAAGTAGTTATCCTTATTCAGGCGGTTCTGGTGCCATAGCCAGCGAAGTAAACACCTATTTTGCGGCACACCCTGCAGATAAAACAAGCGAACACACTTTAATTATTATTCCAAAATATTCGATTGGCTCAGATGGAACGCCGAGCGGTGGTCCGTTTTATGGTACCGGACGTTGGTGTTACGCACTCGATTATGAAGAAATGAACATTGCCAACCTAGGTTCAACTACAGTTGTAGGCAACCGTTTCAGTGTGTGGTTTGGTGGCATGGTGCATGAGTTGGGTCATGGCTTAAATTTACCACATAACCGGCAAAAAGTTTCTGAAAATTCGACACTGGGCATGGCACTTATGTGGGGTGGTAACGGAACGCTGGGTAAAAGCTCTACGTTTTTAACTGCTGCTGATGCTGCCATTTTGAATGTCAACCAGGTTTTCAACAACAATTCAAATACCTATTACAGTTCTGTTACTACAAATATTCCGAAAATATATGCCAGCTACAATAGTGGTTTAGCATCAATCATAGTATCTGGAAAATTTACCTCAACCGGTAATGTAACGAGCATTTTGTATTATAATGATCCAAATGTAAATAACGAAGGTACCGGAGTAAATAAAGATTACAATGCCATCACCTGGGAATCAAAAAAAATCGGGACAGATAGTTTTAGGGTAGTGATGCCAATTGCTGATTTACAGGAAAAAGCCGATGGTATTCCTTACGAACTAAAAGTAAAGTTGGTACATGACAATGGTATGGTTACCGAACAGATTTACGCCTATACTTTCTCTGGTGGCTTACCGGTGTTAGGTTTCTCAACGAAGAATGAGCTTAGCAAGACCGGGTGGAGTATCACCTCTTTCAGTTCAGAAGAAACGAGTGGTGAAGGCGCAACAAATGGTAGGGCCATTAGATTAATTGATGGAAATGCAAGTACCTACTGGCATTCGCGCTGGTCCAGTGCTGCAGCAACCTATCCGCATAATGTGGTGATTAACCTGGGTTCTTCAAAAACTGCTACAGGTTTAAGCTTAACCCAGAGAAGTGGTTTAAATAGGGCTGTTAAAAATTTCGAACTATTAACCAGTACAGATGGGATTAATTTTACATCAGTAAATAATTATGCAGCCCAAAATGTAAGCGGAGTGCAGTATTTTGATTTTGGTAGCGCCAGAACCTTCAAATACTTTAAAATTATTGTTAACTCCGCACAAGATGGCCTCCAGTTTGCGAGCTTAGCAGAACTGGGGTTGTATTAAAAGAAATGTCGTCATTCAAGTACCAATCAAGGCTTCTCCTTGAGAAAAATTAGGGTGATATGTAGCCTTATCATTGGTTTTGAATTTTGTATACTGGAAAGTTAGGTGAACTTAACTGTATAAAATGGTAAAAAAGAAAGATCATGCTGTTGGATTGACCACTTAAGTGACTAAGAATACCTAAGCTTTAGTAGCGTTAATTGCTATGCCGGGTAAAACAAAAAAGGTTCCGATTTGCATCGGAACCTTTTTTAAATATGATTATCGCTTAAGCGAAAATTTCTATTTTACTGCATCAATTACAGCTTTGAAAGCTTCTGGGTGATTCATTGCTAAATCAGCCAATACTTTACGGTTTAAACCGATTTCTTTTGAAGCTAGTTTACCGATTAATTGAGAGTAAGAAATACCGTGTTGACGTGCACCAGCGTTNATACGTTGGATCCACAATCCGCGNAATTCTCTTTTCTTAACTTTACGGTCACGGTATGCATATTGCAAACCTTTTTCTACTGTGTTTTTAGCAACAGTATAAACCTTACTTCTTGCTCCCCAATAACCTTTGGCTAAATTAAGGATCTTTTTTCTTCTTCTTCTCGAAGCTACTGCGTTTACCGAACGTGGCATGTTGTTGTTGTTTTTTGGTAAGCGGCGTTCCNNNTAATNGAACTTTAATGCCTGATACCTGGTGAAATTAATGAATTACTTTCCGATGCAAAGCATACGTTTTACGTTACCTGAATCTGCATCTGTTACAATTCCTGCATTTCCAAGCGCACGCTTACGTTTAGTACTCATCTTGGTTAAGATGTGACTTTTGTATGCTTTGTTTCTTTTGATTTTACCTGTTCCAGTAAGCGAAAAACGCTTTTTAGCACTGGAATTGGTTTTCATTTTTGGCATAACCTGTTATTTAATTTATAAAATTGTTTTTATTTTTTTGCTACTTTAGGTGCAACTGTAAGGAACATACGTTTACCTTCTAACTTAGGTAACAACTCTACTTTTCCTACATCTTCTAAAGCCTGGGCAAACTTTAATAACAAAATCTCTCCCTGCTCTTTGTAAACAATTGCTCTACCTTTAAAATGCACGTAAGCCCTAACTTTCTCTCCGTTCTCTAAAAAGCTTACTGCATGCTTCAGTTTAAACTGGAAATCGTGATCGTTGGTGTTAGGACCAAAACGGATTTCCTTAATTACAGTTTGTTTCGCATTAGCTTTAATTTCTTTCTGCTTTTTCTTTTGCTCGTAAACAAATTTACT
>Ga0065714_10064446_pt1 | contig 88320 bp, 72 predicted proteins | sample MisRhiReplicate2_FD_59101 | JGI IMG/M metagenome (GOLD analysis project Ga0065714, IMG submission 59101) | Miscanthus rhizosphere microbial communities from Kellogg Biological Station, MSU, sample Rhizosphere Soil Replicate 2: eDNA_1 v2... | ecosystem: Host-associated > Plants > Roots >...
AAGGTTTCACTATCCTCAATAACTCCTTTGAATTCAAAATTCTCTAGTATAAAATCTGGCAGAAATAATCTGAGTAAAGATGCAGCAGCTGATGGCATAAATATAAAATGGTATAAAAATGCAAATCTATATTTTTAACCGCTGCTCCACAACATTTGGGATTGATCCGTTTATACATCGTTTTCTTCAAGGTAGTGTATTTGACGAGGCTTGGTTATATGCTTGGCATGAGAAGATTACGAAGGGATAGCTGCCCCCGTTAGCTAACTTTAAATTCAATTCACTTTCTTGCACATTTATACTATAGGAAATCGGGCTTTCATCATCCGGTCACCAATGTCTCCTAAGCATTGATTATTTTTTAGCTTTATATTTAATGTGGCGAATCTAAACTTACATAAAAATGGCGATTTATAATCACGTTCAATATGAAAGACAAGGTTTTTATAGAGGAAATATATCAAAAAATAATAGCGCTGTTTTTTCTGATATACAGACAAGCATAAATAAATGAGTAAAACCTATAATCGATATCCAATAATAAACTATCCATTATCATATTTAATTCGTAAATTTAAGTATTCAATTTCGGCTGCAGGTAACTAGAATTTCCTCATCCTTATAAAGTCTTAAATCCGTCCCTTCTGCAGTTGCGAATTTTAACGAGTTCTATTAACAGGATTGTTGGAAAATTTAAAACTATTATCATGCCTAAATATGTAATTGAAAGGGAAATTCCTGGAGCAGGAAAATTAACCGCCGAACAATTAAAAGCAATTTCACAGACATCTTGCGGAGTATTAAGTAAAATGGGACCAGAAATACAATGGGTTCATAGTTATGTAACTACGGATAAAATCTATTGCATTTACAATGCGCCTAATGAGGAAATGGTTCTTGAACATGCAAAACAAGGCGGTTTTCCTGCAAATTCTGTAACTGAGGTCTCCGCAATTATAGATCCAGTAACGGCTGAGTAATTACTTCAGAATTAGATCGTAGTCGCAAAAAATTCATTGTAAACTGCAAACAATTATATAACTTGTGTGCATAAACAGCACAATGTCCTTTTGCTTACTGTTTTAGGGTTATAAATGAAGTGATTTACAAACGTTCTTTTGCCAATTAAACTATTAAATTAATGCCTGATAAACCATTATCTGCTCCGCTCCTGCTTACTGACAATGAGCTTAATGCCATTGCCATGTTCAATGATACAATTGCTCCTTATCCTATGGATAAGACACTACATAGTGTTTTTGAGGAGCAGGTATTAAAAACTCCAAACCATACGGCCTTACAATTGGGAGACCAATCTCTGACCTATAAAGAACTAAATGACCGGTCCAATCAATTGGCAAGGTTAATCATTGAACAAGGCATAAAATCAGGTGATCAAATCGGATTGCTCGTTACCCGCAGTTTTGAGATGATAATAGGGATGTATGCGATATTGAAAACCGGAGCTTCATATGTCCCAGTCGATCCTGGCTATCCTTTAGACAGGCAGTCCTATATACTTTCAAATTCTAATATTAACTTACTGCTGACAGACTCGGCACAAGCGCTCGATCAACTCATGCCAGGGCTAAAATGCCTAAATATAAGAGATGCAGCGCTTTCAGGATATGATTCCGCCAACTTAAACTTAGCGGTTGACAGTGAACAGCTGGCCTACACAATTTACACCTCTGGATCTACCGGAAAACCTAAAGGTGTAATGATTGAACACCATTCGGCCATTAACCTGATTTTATGGGTAAACAACACCTATAACGTTGGTGAAAAAGATCGTTTACTCTTTATCACCTCCATGTGTTTTGACCTTTCTGTTTATGATATATTTGGAATTTTAGCTTGTGGTGGCACCCTTGTAATTGCAGAACAGGCACAGGTATCTGATATCAATCAGTTACAGTATATGCTGCAACATTACCAGATCACTTTTTGGGATTCTGTACCTTCTACTCTTGATTATCTGGTTAAAGAACTGGAATTAACAGATCCCAACTACAAACAACATTCATTAAGAGTAGTCTTTTTGAGTGGGGACTGGATTCCTGTGAGCCTTCCTGATAAAATAAAACATTTTTTTCCATCCGCACAAGTGATTAGTCTTGGAGGAGCAACAGAAGCTACAGTATGGTCAAACTCTTTCGTTGTCGAAAAAATAATGCCGGAATGGAAAAGCATTCCCTATGGCAGGCCTATAACCAATAACTTTTTTTACATCCTCGATGATGAGCTTAACCCAGTAGCTCCCGGAGTTACCGGAGAACTATTTATAGGGGGCGTTGGCGTAGCCCGTGGTTATGCCAATGATCCGGAAAAAACAGCAGCATCATTCGTAAATGATCCTTTTAATAGTTCTTGTGGGGGCAAAATGTATCGTACCGGAGATTTAGGGCGTATGCTACCGGATATGAATATGGAATTTATCGGGCGAAAAGACAATCAGGTAAAAATAAGGGGTTTTAGAGTTGAGCTTGGTGAAATTGAACATGTACTACACCAGTTTGAGCATATTGAAAGTGCAGTGGTATTGGCCAAAGACAATAAAGACGGTAAAAAAGAATTAATAGCTTATGTAATTCCTTTACAGACCTTTGATAAAACTGCAGCAATAGATCACCTAAAGGTTAAGCTGCCGGAATACATGATTCCTTCGATATGGATAGAACTGCAAACGCTTCCACTAAATATTAATGGAAAAATAGACAGGAAGGCGCTCCTTAACATTGAATTCCAGCCGCAAACAGAGAATGACTCTTATATCGAACCTGTAACCCAGCTTGAAAAGGAAATGACGGCTATTTGGCAACAGGTGTTTGGTATAGAAAAGATTGGTACCAGTGATAATTTCTTTGAGCTTGGTGGACACTCACTAATGGCTTTACAAATTATGTCTCGCTTTGAAAAACAAACTGGGATAAAACTTCCTGCCGCGGCATTATTTAAGAATCCTAGTATTGCGCCCTTGCTGAATTCTGTAAGCAATGAGAATGCAGAGAAAAAATGGAAATCATTGATTCCAATTAAATCAGCAGGAAGTAAAATGCCATTGTACATTATTCATGGAGATGGCCTTTACGTATTAAGTTTCAAAGATCTGGCTAAATATGTTGACAAGGAACAACCTTTATATGGCTTGCAGCCTGCAGACCTCGATGAGGTAGACAACAGCATTGAAACTATGGCTGACATTGCCAAGCGTTATGTGGCAGAAATATTAGAACACAACCCAGACGGCCCGTATGCCATCGCAGGATATTCATTTGGTGGATATATTGCAATTGAAATGCAAAAGCAATTAAAAGCCATGGGCAAAGAAATCAAAATGCTTGGAATTTTTGATACTGATGCTGAAAACAACTTCTATAGCAAATCCTTGCGGGTTACACTTCCCAAAAAGATTGGAAGGCAGTTTCCTAAAATGATTTGGATACTTAAATCCTTCGCCAAAAACCCTTCAGGTATGATTAGCTATCAATACAAGCTATCCATAAGAAGACTTCATAAATTGTTGAATAAGCTTGGTCTCGAAAAATCAGAAAAAACTGATGAAGTTTTTAACCAAATTAAGTTAATTAACGAAAGGCAACAAAGTGCATTTAAAGCTTATACACTACAGCCATTTAACAATACCGTATATCTTTTTAAAGCAAAAAACCGGGTTTATTTTGTAGATGATTTTCACACCCTTAGTTGGAAAAAATACGCTCAAAAGGGTGTTAAAATCTATGATGTACCGGGAGATCATGCCACCATGCTTCAATACCCTAATGTTGCCGAGTTTGGAAGAATACTTCAGGATGCCCTTAATAACTGTTAATATATTGACCTCAAGCAAAATTTTATGACCATCAAACCAATTACCGAAAATGATATTGAAATGTGCACAAAGGTCTTTATGGGAGCTTACAATCAACCTCCATGGAATTATCAATGGCAATTTGAAGATGCCTTGAAATACTTAAAGGAATACTATGCATCTCCGGATTTTAAGGGTTTTCTTCTTTATGACGGGGAAGTTTTTGCAGGTGCAATGTTTGCTCATACCAAAACCTGGTGGACTGGTCCTCAGTTGTATATTGATGAGCTTTTCATTTCACCTAATGAGCAAAAAAAAGGATATGGAAAAGCAATCATCGGCTTTGCTGAAGAAGTCGCTTTAAAAGAAGGCTTAGGCACCATCACTTTAATGACGCATAAATTTATGCCTGCAATGAAATTCTACGAAAATATTGATTTTATGCATGCACAACCTCTGGTTATTTTGTTTAAACAACTGGAATAATATTCTTAATGAAAAAATGGAGCGCCCTTTTTATTGCCATTGCTTTCCCTGGTTTGCTAATAGCCCAGCAGATACCTTGCAATTGTCTGGACAACTTAAATGAAACAATAGCTAAGACTGAAATCAACTATGCTGGTTTCCCGACCAAAGTGAATCTAAAGACAAAACCAGCTTATGAAACTCTGGTTGGCAATCTCAGAAAAAAAGCAGAAAATGAAAGCAATGCTAAAACCTGTTTCTACTTTATTAAGGATTATGTGAGGTTTTTTAAGGATAAACACTTTTCATTAACCTATTTGAATAATAATGATTTCGATAAAGAGATTGTAGATATCGACGAATCTCACTTTAAATCCTTGAAAATGGTTAATGATGTTCAGGGAATATGGACTAACCCCGACAGCTCGATCACCCTTGGAATAAAAAAAGATTCAAATAATGAATACAAAGCCATTATTCTTAAAGCTAAGGACGAAAAACTACCAAAGGGTCTGGTTTATTTTACGCTGAAACCACACAAGAAAGGCTATTTACTGAAACAATACAATGTATTTAATAGCATAGATTTTTATGCTCAGCAAAGAGATGGTCTGCTTCAACTTTGGAATTTTTCACTTTTTGGAAGAGTTTTCCCAAAAGAAATGACTTCAAATGAAAAACAGGAATTAAGCAGATGGAAAAACAACAACAATGGGCTGTATTTTAATCAATTGGATAAAGAAACCAGCTATATTAAAATTCCTACTTTTTTTAACAACGACAGTAAGATTGAGAAATTGGTGGCAGCAAATGATAAGGCCATTAGAAATAGTAAATACCTGATCATAGATCTCCGTGGAAATGGAGGTGGAAATTCAGGCTGGAGCTTTCTGCTACCTTACGTAATGACAAATCCTATCAAACAGGATTCGCCCCTACTCCGTGTTTCAGAAGACAATATCAAGCTTAAAAGAGCCGATCTTGAATACTTCGTCAAAAATCCTGTGCCTCAGGAGGCAAAGAAATATTATCCGGATGAATATGTAGCTAATCTTAAAAAGGTCTACGAAGAATTGCCAACTATTCAGCATACCTTTTACCAGGTTCCGGGATTAACTATCCCGGTGGACTCTGTTCTTAGTAGCCCTTCCAAAGTGGCGTTAATAACCGATGGACTTTGTGGAAGTTCTACCGAATACTTTTTTCAATTAATGAAACAAAGCAAAAAAACCGTAAGATATGGTGCAAATAGTGTAGGAATGATGGATTACGAAGGACCAGCTTCAACCACCCCACTTCCTTGCAAAGAACTGATCCTGATGATGCCCGTTTCAAAATCAAGCTGGACTGATAAAAATCCAATTGATGAAAGTGGTTTTAACCCTGATGTTAAGCTTAATATGCCTGCAAAGCAATGGGTTGAATACATTACTAAGGATTTGAAAAGGAAAAGTTAAAATTGACTGCCCCAAATTTGTATCATCCAAAAAAAGACATAAATCAATAAAGTAACCCGGTGAAACAGCACCATTCCCAAGTGGTTTCAGCGCTTAGGATAGGTTATAGTTACAATCTTTATGGCAAAAAATAATTAAGAAAACATTACCTTACAAAGGAAAAACAATTAAACAATAAGAAGACAGTTTTACCCTTTAGATTACAAGATTATTGAATAGATTTTTTATTATGGCAGATAACAAATTCATGAAAAGCGTCTCAGTTTCCCTTTTTTATAGTATCCTTTTAGTCGCGGGCTTTGAAACCTTTGCACAGTCCAACAAAAATACATTATGGTATAAACAACCTGCAAGTAATTGGAATGAAGCCTTACCTGTAGGAAACGGCCGATTAGGTGTAATGGTTTTTGGGAATCCTGAACACGAAGTTTTACAATTAAACGAAGAAAGTATCTGGGCCGGTTCCAAAGTGAATGCGAATAATCCGAAAGCGTTGCAATATCTGCCAGAAATTCAAAAAGCCATTTTCGACAATAAATTTAAGCAGGCTGATAGTTTAGCACAGCTATATATGGTTGGAACACCATCGCGCATTCGCTCCTACCAACCTTTAGGAGATTTAAAGTTAGATTTTCAATGGGATGCTAAACCAGAAAACTACACGCGCTCGTTAAACATCCAAACTGGAATATCAACTACAAAATACAGTATTAATGGAAATCCAATCAGCCAACAAGTATTGGTTTCTGCTCCTGATAATTGCATTTTCTATAGAATTGAAGGCGGTAAAAACACATTAATCAATACGACTATTTCCCTTGGCCGCGAGAAAGACGTGAAAGTGAAAGCTTACCCTGATGGCCGTATAGAAATGGAAGGCCAGATCATTGATGGAGTCAGTGATAAAATCAATTCAAACGGTCCCCCTGGAGCGCATATGAAGTTTGCAGCTGAAGCCAGAGTGAAACTTCAAAAAGGAACTTTCGAACTGAGCGGAAATAATTTGCTTATTCGTAACGCAGAGGCAGTGGAGATCGTGTTAACCGGTGCAACTGATTATTCCCTGACCAAACTAGACTTCGACCGTTCCATTAATCCGATTGCCTCTTGCAAAACGATATTGAACAAATTAAAAAACAGTAAAAGCGCGGATATTATACAGCGGCATACAGCCGAGCATCGTGCGATGTTTGATCGCGTGAATCTGGATTTTGGTGCAGATTCATTAGCTAAATACCCGACGGATGTTCGCTTAAATCAGGTAAAACAAGGAAAGATTGATAATGGATTAATTGCTTTATATTTTCAGTATGGGCGTTACCTACTGATGGGATCATCACGAAAACCGGGAACATTACCGGCTAATCTGCAAGGCATTTGGAACAAAGAAATGGATGCGCCCTGGAATTCGGACTTCCACACCAACATTAATTTACAGATGAATTACTGGCCGGCAGAAATTGGTAATCTCTCTGAAACCAGCGAGGTACTGGCCAGTTTTATGCAACGAATAACCATCCCCGGAACGACGACAGCAAAAGAAAGTTATGGCACTAAAGGCTGGACCATGCACCATCTTACTGACCCTTTTGGCCGCACAAGTATTTGTGACGGTACATGGGGAATGACGCCAACCAATGGCGCATGGATGGCATTCCCTGTTTATGAGCATTATTTGTTTACCGGCGACAAGAAATACCTTAAAACCACAGCCTACCCAATGTTAAAAGGAGCTTGCGAATTCTTAATGGGCTTTCTCACTTTATCACCTGAGGGTTACCTGGTTACCAACCCTTCTACTTCACCTGAAAATAGGTTCAAACTCCCAAATAGCAACGAAACTTCGACACTTACTTACGCTGCAACTATAGATATTCAGACCGTAAATGCAGCCTTTAATTACTGTATTGAGGCTGCAGCTATTTTGGGTATTGATGCAGACTTTATCGCAACAATCAAAGCTGCACAACAAAAACTTCCGCCAGTAAAAATATCCTCGTCCGGAACCATCCAGGAATGGATAAATGATTATGAAGAAACTGAAATTGGTCATCGTCACATATCACATCTTTTGGGCTTGTATCCTTTAAGTGAAATAAATCCTGAAACTCCTGAGTTTTTTGAAGCCGCTAAAAAAACCATTGCCCGTCGTTTGTCGCAAAAAGGTGGCGGTACCGGATGGAGTCGCGCATGGATCATTAATTTCTACGCTCGCTTGCTTGATGGCGATAAAGCTTATGAAAATATCAATTTATTATTAAGTAAATCTACACTGAATAATTTGTTCGACAATCACCCCCCTTTTCAGATAGATGGTAATTTTGGCGGAACGGCTGGTATTGCAGAAATGCTTTTGCAAAGCACCAATGGAACCGTCCGTTTATTGCCTGCATTACCAAAAGCTATACCCGATGGTCAAATGAAAGGACTTGTAGCCCGTGGTGGTTTTGTGGTCGATATGGATTGGAAAAATGGAGCGCTGATAAATGTCACTATTTTATCTAAACAGGGCAACCCTTTAAAGCTGAATTACAAAGGTGAAACTGTTGACTTTAAAACAAGTAAAGGTGAAAAATATACTTTATCAAAAGGCTTGAAACTTGTTAAGACTATAAATTAATCGAGTTGTTCACATGGTTTCTATACTGAGAAGGTTTCATACCTGTTATTTGTTTGAAGAATTTATTGAAATTGGTTAAATTATTATATCCACTTGAGTAGCAAACATCGGCGATAGAATGCTCGGCATTTTGCAGAAGTTTACAAGCATGACCAATCCTTATTTCATTAACAAATTGAGTTAATGATTTTTGGGCCCTGTCTTTAAAAAATCTGCAAAATGAATTCGTTGTCATGTTACACAAGTCGGCTACTTCTTTTAAATTTATATCCCGTTGAAAATTTTGCATTAAAAACTGATATACTTTGTTGATCCTGTTTGTGTCCTTTTCATCATACGGATTTTTAAAAGTAACGCTGGCCAAATATTCAAACTCACTGGAAAGTGATAAAACATCTACTATTTGAAGAAATGAAATTACTTTTTCAATTCCCTTTTTTTGCGGTAGTTTGGATAGGATTTTAGTAACATCCTTGTTTGTTTTACCATGAAACTTTAGTCCTCTTCCTGCTTTTCTTATTAATTCCTGTATCTGGTTTAATGTATTTTGATCATCCGTTAATCCGGTAAGAAAATCCGATGGAAAGTAAATAACGGTTGCTTTAACTTTACTACTTTCCTCTGAGAAAATATTGTTGTCATTTTGCCAAATATGAGGTAAATCAGGCCCCATTAAGACAAGGTCATTGTCTTCAAAATTACCAATATGATCTCCTACAATACGTTTTCCATAGCTTTTTTCTACCCAAACCAACTCACACAATTCATGAAAATGAAATGATGCAATTAAGGAATTCGTTTCCAGACGTTTTACTTTAATTGTTTTGATTCCTAAGGGGTTAACCTCGATTAATTCTGGTTTCATTTAAAAATTGTCTTTCAAAAGTTAAACTAAATTAAGTAATATATCAGTAAATAGATCAATCCGGGTAAAATACTTTAAGATTTTGCAATTTAACTTTTAGAAAGTAGCATAATCTCCCCTCTATATTTACTATTAATTAAATCTGTAAGACTTTGAAAATCTTTGGGTTCAAAAGAAGATTAATTGCCAATTGACACAAAAACGCACTTAAATCTGCCTGATCAACAGATTTAGCAAGTGATTTAGGGCTATATTCTTCCGAAGAATCTAAATGTTCGAGTTAATATTTACAAAAAAATAAATATTAGCAACAATTCTTATCCTTTTTAAACACCTATTTCATTAAAACCAAACCAAACCGTATGAAGAAAACAGTGCTATTATTCGTTCTTTCCTTTTTTTCGTTGTTCGCCAATGCCCAAACGAAAAAAATCATCACAGGAACAGTTAGAAATAACAGTCAGGAATTATTATCAGGAGTAAGCATTGGAGTTGTAGGGCAAAGCAGATCTGCCTCTACAAATGAGAATGGCCATTTCTCCATTGAAGTAACAAATCCATCAACCGCTAAACTACGATTTAGCTTTGTGGGCTACAGAACACAGGAAGTTGCAATTAAAGACTCCCTTGTTTTACAGGTTAATTTACAACCGGACGAAAACACAATGGACGAGGTCGTCGTTGTTGCATTTGGAAGTCAAAAGAAAACGACAATGGTCGGCTCTGTAACATCCATAAGTGCAAAAGAACTAAAAGGACCTACAAGTAACTTAACAACAACTCTGGCCGGTCGGATGCCCGGTATTATTGCTTATCAGAGGAGTGGTGAACCCGGACAGGACAATGCCAACTTCTTTATTCGCGGAGTGGGCACTTTTGGTGCAGGTAAACAGGATCCGCTTATTTATATTGATGGAATTGAAAGTAATCCAACTGACCTGGCAAGATTGCAGCCGGATAACATCGATAACTTTTCACTGCTAAAGGATGCGTCTGCTGCTGCACTTTATGGCGCCAGAGGGGCAAACGGAGTGATTCTTGTTAAAACAAAAACAGGAGTCAGTGGTGAAACCAGACTAAATGTAAGAGCAGAAAACCGATTGTCTACCAACACTAAAAATTATCAGCTTGCCGACAATATTACCTATATGAGATTGGCAAATGAGGCGGTGTCAACCAGAGATCCTTTAGGTGTAATACCTTATAGTCCTAATAAAATTGACAATACAATTGCAGGGAAGGATCCTATCCTCTATCCCAACAACGACTGGATTAAACTCTTAATAAAGAACTATACCAATAACATTTCCACAAATCTTGATTTAAGCGGAGGCAGTGAAAAGGCCCGGTTCTATGTAGGATTAACCTACGATGAAAATAATGGTCTACTTAATGTGACCAAGATGAACAACTTTAACAGTAACGTTAAACTCAGGACCTACTCACTTTTATCTAACATAACGATAAAGCTGACCAAATCAACGGAAGCCTTAATTAGTGTTCGAGGTTTGTTTGATGGAAATAATGCACCTGTTGGTGGTGGGGCCAGTATTTTCACTGCTGCTTCTACCAGTAATCCTGTGGCATTTCCTGCCATATATCCTCAAAGCTACCTGCCTTATGCAAAGCATCCTTTATTCGGTAATGCATTTGTGAGCAATTCTGGCAATACCCTTTACAATAATCCTTTCGCTCAATCAGTTTCAGGATACCAGGAGAGCAATAGATCTGTACTTACCCCTCAGCTGACCATTACACAAGACCTAAACAGCGTAACTCAAGGTCTTACGGCAAGAGCTATGGCATTTACTACCCGTGATGCAAGTTTTGATGTGGTACGCCGGTACAGCCCATTCTATTATTCAAGTTTTACCCGAGATGGGCAAACTGATTTAGTGCTGCTGAACAGCAACATTCCCGGCATCGGTCAAATAGGCGCTGCTCCTACAGAATATCTCACTTACGAGCGTGGAGTAAATCTTGTAAGCACGGTGATCTATGGTGAAGCGGCATTAAACTATTTACGTCTGTTTAACGAAAAACATTCAGTGGGTGGCCAGCTCATCAGTACCATAAGGTCTCAGTTATCGGGCAATGCCAATACCTTGCAACTTTCCTTGCCAAAACGAAATATCAGTCTTAGTGGTCGTGCCACTTATGGATACGACAATAGATATTTGCTCGAGTTCAATTTCGGCTACAATGGTTCAGAGCGTTTTTCTGCAGGAAAAAGATATGGGTTTTTCCCTTCAATTGGAGGAGGCTGGGTAGTATCTAACGAGAAATTCTTTGAACCCTTAACCAAAGTGATAACCAGTTTGAAATTTCGTGGCACTTTCGGTATTGTCGGAAATGATGCAATTGGCCGTGATGAGGATCGCTTCTTCTATTTGTCGGAAGTAAACCTTAACAATGGCGACAGAGGCTACACTTTCGGTGAAAACTATGGATACTTCAGACCAGGGGTTTCTACTTCCCGTTATGGCAACAGTGAGATTTCCTGGGAAAAATCCAAACAAACCAACTTAGGTATGGACTTAACTTTACTTAATGATATCAATATTACAGTAGATGCTTACAGACAGATCAGAAGCAGCATTTTATTGACAAGAAGTAATATTCCAAATACTTTTGGACTGCAGGCTGCAGCGCAGGCTAACATTGGAAAAGCCCAAAGCCAAGGGGTAGATTTCGCGTTGAATTACAATAAAACCTTTAATAAGGATTTTTGGATACAGGCACGCTCTACCTTAACTTATGCAACAAACAAAGTATTGTTTAATGAACAACCCAACTACTCAGCAAGTCTAAGTCATCTTTCAAGGGTTGGATTACCGACCCAACAACTGTACGGATTAATTGCAGAGCGTCTATTTACAGACGATACAGAGGTAAGAAATTCACCGGTCCAAAACTTTGGTCAGTATAAAGGTGGAGATATTAAATACAGGGATGTAAACGGAGATGGCATTATCAGTAATTTAGATGTTGTTCCAATTGGATTACCCAGTAATCCGGAAATTATTTATGGTTTCGGTGGATCATTCGGTGTTAAGCAGTTTGATTTCAGTTTCTTTTTTCAAGGTTCGGCAAGATCTTCTTTCTTAATTAATCCGGCTTCAGGACGCGATAACGGCAATGTTCAGGGTATCTCTCCTTTTGTTACCGTTGGAGGTAGTCAGTCTGGTTTATTAGATATTATTGCGAAAGACCACTGGTCGGAAGACAACAGAAATAGCTATGCATTTTGGCCAAGGTTAAGCTCTGAAGTGATTAACAATAATGCCCAACCTTCATCATGGTGGCTAAGAAGCGGTGATTTTCTTCGTCTTAAACAAATAGATCTGGGTTACAACATTCCAGATAAGTTTGCAAAAAGACTTCGCCTGGCAAATGCAAGAATTTACTTCAGCGCACTCAACCTATTTACCCTTAGCAGCTTTAAACTTTGGGATGTTGAAATGGGAGGCAACGGTTTAGGCTACCCAATACAAAAGGTATACAATATCGGGTTAAGAGTGAGCTTATAACACCTTCTGACTACATATTACTGATAACAGAATAGTTTCAAACTAATTATATTTTAAATGGAACATTATTTCAATTTAAACAATACTTCTCCAAAAAGACTTTTTCAAAGAAAGATACTACAAGCCCTTACGCTTGTGGTCTTGATCACAATATCCTGTAAAAAGGATTACCTGGATGTTATTCCTGATAATATTCCTACAGTAGATAATGCGTTCAATTTACGGGCTGAAGCAGAAAAATATCTGTTTACATGCTATTCTTATATTCCTGATGATGGAAATACCGCCAGTAATCCGGCTTTTTTGGGCGGAGATGAACTGGCTACACCGCTGGTAAGCAGGTCTAATAGTTTAGCAGCTAATTTACCCCGGGGAAATCAAAATGTTGTTGATCCTTATTATAATTATTGGGATGGAACAAATGGATCTCCTTCTATGTTCCGTGCAATAAGAGACTGCAATGTTTTTATCCAGAACATGAATGACCTCTCTAAAGTACCGGATATATCACCTGATGAAAGAAGAAGATGGATAGCCGAGGGAGAATTTCTAAAGGCATACTATCATTTTATATTATTGAGGGCTTACGGACCAATTCCAATAGTAGATAAAAGTCCCAACATTGATGCTCCGATAGAACAGCTTAAGCTAAAGAGAAAACCAGTGGATAGCGTGGTCAATTACATCACCGGACTTTTAGACAAAGCCAGTTTAAATCTGCCTGCGGTAATACAAAATCGCACAAATGAGCTGGGTAGGGTAACCAAGCCAATTGCCTTGAGCATGAAAGCGCGGGTTCTGGTGCTTGCCGCGAGTCCGCTATTTAATGGAAATTCAGACTATTCCTCATTTAAAGACAAAAGCGGATTACAGCTGATCAATACCAGTTTTGACGCCAACAAATGGAAACTGGCTGCTGATGCATGTAAAGAAGCGATAACAGCATGCGAAAGTGCAGGTATAGTGCTACATATTTTTCCGGGAACTTCTTTTAAATTAAGTGACACTACAAAAAAACAAATGAATCTGCGTAATGCTGTGACCGACAAGTGGAATTCGGAATTGATTTGGGGAATGGCAACTGCGAATACAAATGGCCTTCAGGCTGTAACGGTAGGACATTTTGATGGTAGATATGGCGGAAGTAACGGTGCAATTGCAGATGTTGGTGCAACCATGAAAATGGCAGATATGTTTTACACCACAAATGGCGTACCTATAGCTGAAGATAAAACACTTAATTTCTCTAACAGGACGGAAAGAAGAACTGGTGTTTACACGGAACGTTTCAATAATCTGCAGGGCTATATATCATCAAGATTAAATTTCGACAGGGAGAATCGTTTTTATGCATCTCTAAGTTTTGATGGAGGAATATGGTATCAACAAAGTAGCCCATCTACAACAGATGAAAATACCTACAACATACAGGCCAGACAAGGTGGGGTGAGTACCGGAACCCCATTACCTGTAACAGGATATTTTGCGAAAAAATTAATCAACTGGAAATATACCTGGGGTGCAAATAATGCGGTGACTACCGAACGCTATCCATGGCCAAACTTCCGATTGGCGGATCTTTACCTGCTTTATGCTGAGGCTTTAAATGAATTCTCAGGACCTGAAACTGAGGTTTATGAATATTTGAATCGAATCAGAACGCGCTCAGGACTAAAAAGCATTCAGGAATCATGGACTAATTTTTCTACCAACCCTACTAAATATCAATCAAAAGAAGGACTACGAGACATTATCCATCAGGAAAGGTCAATTGAATTAAGCATGGAAGGAAGTCGCTTCTGGGATGTCCGCAGATGGAAAACAGCTTCGTCAGAACTGAATGGAAACGTCCAGGGCTGGGACATAAACCAATCTACCTCAGCGCTATACTACAGACAACTAACCTTCTTTAGTCAACGCTTTGTAGCTCCAAGAGATTACCTGTGGCCCATTACAGAAAATAACCTTTTAGTTAATGAGAATCTGGTACAGAATCCAGGATGGTAAATACCTTATTAAAATATATTCACATGAGAAAACTGTTTTATAGTTTAAAAACTGCCGGATTAATAGTGTTGACACTAATGATTATTCCTGGTTGCAAAAGAGACATTTTAAATAGCCCGATAGAAAAAAACACAGGAAAGCCGGGCACTATATCTAATATAAATGTTAAGAATGAAAGCGGCCAGGCCGTGTTGACATATGCCTTGCCGGAAGATGAAGATTTGTTATATGTAAAAGCTGTCTATGAAATAAGACCAGGAGTAAAACGCGAAGTTGTAGCCTCCTATTACAATAATAAGCTAACCGTGGATGGATTTGGAAGTGCCGGAGAAAGAGAGATAAAACTGTATAGCGTAAACCGCAGCGAAATTGCCTCGGATCCCATTGTAGTAAAAATAAACCCTACAAAACCACCGGTTGAATTGGTTTATGAAAGCTTAAAAATTGTACCTGGTTTTGGTGGTCCAAATATTAAGTTCACCAATGATCCTAAAGCTGCTGTCATTATAGTTCCGCTTGCGGATACCTTAAACAATGGGACTTGGGTAAATCTTGATAAAATATATACACAAAGTGCGGCAGGCAATTTAACAATAAGAGGGCTTCAGTCTAAGTCTACAAAATTTGGATTCGTAGTAATGGATCGTTTTCAGAATGTAACAGACACTTTAATTCAGGAACTTACACCTTACAGTGAAATTAGATTGGATCGTTCGAAATTCAGCCATTTGCCTTTACCAGGAGATGCAGAACTGGCTTATGGAACTGTAGTGAGCTACCTATGGGACGGAAATTACAATCAAGCAAGGTGGCCGTGTACCTTTACTGTGGAAAGTGCAGCCGAACCTCAGGCAATTACTATCGATTTAGGTGTTACCAAAGCATTAAGCAGGTTTATATTGGTTCCAAGAACTGAAGATGGAAGCAGATTCTATGTCCGTGGCAATGTTAAAGATTATGAAATCTGGGGAAGCAATAGTCCTTCCGCTAATGGAAGTTACGACAGTTGGACACTTCTTGGATCTAAAACGATTGTTAAACCATCCGGGCTTCCGGCAGGAACCGAATCAGGAGAAGATCTTGCCTATGCTCAAAAGGGCTGGGAAATGGAATTCGAACCTGGTCAGCCTCCATACAGATATATCCGTTTGCGGTGCTTAAAAAACTGGCAAAACGCATATTTCATGATGATCACCCAGATAGAGGTTTACGGAAGCAAATAAGTACTTAATTAAAGAAATGAAATGAAAAACAGCAATATTTTATATGGTGGCATTTTGCTACTCTTCCTAATAATAGCCGGTTCTTGTAAAAAAATGGATGACTATAAAGCTAAATACCAAGGTGATAAAGAAATATCATACCCTGGAATTTTAGACTCAGTAAAGGTACTTCCAGGAAATAACAGGGTTAAGTTAACCGGATTATTTACTTCAGACCCCAAAATTATTAAATATCGCATCTATTGGAATGGAAGAAATGATTCATTGGAACGATCGATCACCAGAACTCAAGGAGTTGATACTGTTAAGGAAGTTATTTCTAATTTGCCTGAAGGAGGAATGAATTTCGAGATTAGAACTTTTGATAATAAAGGCAATATATCAGTTCCCGTTTATGCCAATGGCACGGTGTATGGTTCAAATTACAACTCAGGTATTATCAACAGAGGAATCACTTCAAGTACGTTTGATGCTGAAACAGGTATGCTAACTATCAATTGGATTGAGGCAGATCCAACAATGCTATTTACCGAAATAACCTATACGTCTACTTCAAATAAAACAAAAAAGATCAGGCAAGCTGAAATTGAGGCCTCTTCGACAATTATTTCCGATTACAAAACAACAACCGAAGTTTCGTATCGCTCTGCCTACCTGCCGCAGAAGAATTCAATAGATACCTTTTACGTAGTGAAACCTGATAAGTTCATTAAATAGAACCGGTGTGATACAAACAGAAATCCCCTTGGCCAATTGGCCAAGGGGATTTCTGTTTTTGTAGGCACTACTACTTATTTCTTTTGTTCTTTGGCCCAATCTTTAAATTGTGTAATGGATTTGCTTAGCACACCGGCAGAACCTTTAAATTTACCGGAACCACTCGGGGTCCCTCCTTTTCCGTACCATTCATAAAACCCCTTGTTTTTGATCACAAGGTCAATCATAGGCTGAACTTCTTCATAAGCTTCTTTTACAAACCCATTGGCAATTAATTGTTGGATCATTCTACCTCCAAACCATGTCCAATCTCCACCGTTTTGGTAATAATATGGTGCAGACATACCTCCTCGGAAAAAACCCTTCGGGTAAGTCGGGTAAATGGTAAGGCCAATACTTGGCATACCTGACAATTTTACGTTTTCGACCATCTGCCTATTAACCCTTTCAATTTCATCTTTTGACAATAAGCCTGCTTCAATAGCAACAGCAGTCCCTCCATGATAATGAATACTGTTCTCGTCAAAACCCGCAGGGATAGGAGATTTATCAGGATAAATATGAGGAATGAATTTCTGGTTTTTGTCGTCCCACAGGTATTTTCTTACATTTAGTTTAATCGAATCCTGCAGCACTTTCCACTTAGTGATCTGATTCTCATCGGTAGTCATTTCCTGAAGATAGTTTAATGCAATAATCAGCATTGCATTATCATAAACATCTATGGCTTCATTGGAGAGGTTATTCCAATCGCAGCCAAAATCATCATTAGGCTGCACGTCTCCCCAATCGGCAGTCATGGCCCCATTTAACAATCCGTACTTTTTATTAAACTTGTTGTCAAGCAAATAGCCAATCATCAGATCCATTCTGTTAAGTACGGATACCCCGGCAATTTTTTCGTTCAAAATGCTGGTATCTCCGGTCTTTCTAACGTATTTACCAACCAGTTGAATCAATGAAGTTTCCTGATCAGTTTCTACAGTATTTTTAAAACCTACATGATTTGGGGCCGCATCTGAATAATAAGGAGTATCATCATTCCAGGTAAAATCCTTTTTTAGGACGTAACCATCCACCATCTCATTGTTTTTTTGCTGAAGTGCAAAAAAAAGTAGGATAGCGCCTCTCACTTCATCTTTAGAAGTTTCTTCAATAGCGGTTTCAATAAATGTGTTCATATCACGCGCCCAAATTTGCGAGTAACCGCTTCCAGCGTTAAACCCTTCTTTAATGATACTTCTGGCCATATGGTCTACAGTCTGGAGCGCAGTGTCTGCTAAAATAGATTCAGCCAATTTATCTGCTGCCATTTGCTTCTTAGATGAGCAAGCGCAAATCAACAAGATTAGTGATAGTAAAGAAATCGAATAGATTTTCATGAGTGAATTGTTTATTAAGTTGTTCTTTTTTACCCATAAGAAAAGATTGAACTGACCTATATGTATATACAAATATATAAAATATCTACTATAAATAGCATCGAAAAAACAAAGCTAAACAACCAAAACAAGTCATCAAACTACCTATAAGGACAAGATCTTTTATAACAAAGATTCAAAACTCACACACAAAAACCACCTTGTATGAACATTCAAATCAAAACAGAAAGCCTATGGATTATTCTATAATCAACAGCTATAATTAGTAAAAAAGCACATTAAAAACAGCAACAATGATCAATACGATTACGCCCAGATAGATTGGATTCGTATACCAGCTTAAGTTACCTGTTTTTTGCTTTGGAGTAAGACTATAAACTAAACCGACCAATTCCTTTTCTAATTTTGGAGTAGTCAGCAAACTGATCCCTATGGTAATTACTGTACATACAAGGAAAGCAACCGATGCTATGCTAAAGGCTTGTCCGGTTGTAGAGTAAAAATGATGTAAATTACTGATCCAACCACCCTTTCCTTCTGCAACAGAAAGACCATGGCTGATTGCTGCAGCCATTGTACCACACATCAAGCCCCAAAATGCGCCATGCCCTGTGGTTCTCTTCCAAAACATCCCTAAGAAAAAAGTGGCGAACAAAGGTGCGTTAACAAAACTAAATACCAGTTGTAATAAATCCATGATACTATTAAAGCCTTTGGCCACATAAGCTGTGACAATTGATATTAAAATACCAAACACTGTTGCTGCTTTTCCCACAAGTAGATAATGACGGTCAGATGCATTTTTCTTCACATGAGTCTGATAGATGTCGTATGTCCAAACGGTATTGAAAGCCGTAACATTTCCAGCCATACCACTCATAAATGACGCAATTAAAGCGGTGATTCCCAAGCCTAATAGTCCACTGGGATAAAGCTTTTGCAGCAGTAAAGGCAACACCATATTGTAATCTTTATCCCCATTTGCATTAATGGGTAATGAGAAGCCTTCGAACTGATTCTGCAGGGCCAATAAGACAATACCCGGCAGGATTACAATTGCAGGCATCAGGATCTTTGGAAATGCGGCCAATATAGGAGTGCGTTGAGCCTCATTTAGGTTTCTACTGGCCATTGCGCGCTGTACAACCAGGAAATCAGTACACCAATATCCAAACGCCAGCACAAAACCCAATCCAAATACCATACTGAAAGCATCAACCCCCATTGGATTGTTCATAGGGCTACCCAGGCCTTTCCATACATGCAATTTCGCATCATCTACATGTTTAACAATACCCGCTATTCCACCAGCTTTATCCAGGCCAATATATACCAATGGTGCAATACCTAGGATGATGAGAAAAAACTGAAGAACTTCGTTATAAATTGCTCCGGTTAATCCCCCTGAAAATGTGTAGACCAACACAACTCCTGCTGCCAGCCAGATAGACAGATCAAAGTTCCAGCCCAAAATAACCTCCATTAACATTGCAAGTGCATACAGGGATACCCCGGATGAAAAAACAGTCATCGCGGCAAAGGTTAGTGCATTAAAAGTTCTGGTTTTTTCATCGAATCTGAGTTTTAAGTATTCAGGAACACTTCTTGCCTTACTACCATAGTAAAATGGCATCATATAGATTCCTAGAAAAATCATAGCCAATGCCGCACCCAGCCAATAAAAATGAAGGGTATATAAACCATACTTGGCTCCATTTGCAGCCATCCCCAAAACCTCCTGAGCGCCTAGATTTGCTGATATAAATGCTAAGCAAGTTATCCATAAAGGGATATCTCTCCCACTCATTAAAAAATCAGATCCTGTTTTAATTCTTCTTTTTAACCATAGGCCAATACCCATTACAAAAAGGAAGTACAATCCGATAATTGCATAATCGACTATTTCCAGCTTCATTCAGATGATTTTAAGGGTTAACTATCCTGCATTAAAGCACTTCTTCCACCATCAATCAAATAGGTAGTACCTGAGGCAAAAGCAGCATATTCACTTGCAAGGAAAGCACACCAAGCTCCTATTTCTTCCGGGCTACCTAAATTCTTTACCGGATGTAACTCAATGGTTCTTTCTCTTTCCTTCGCTGGATCCAAAAATGAGTCGAACCACAACTGATTACCGGGTGTGTCAATGAAACCAGGGGCAATCCCAACAGTCCTGATCTTAGGGCCCCATTCAATAGCTAGACTCCTCACAAGACCTGTTAAAGCTGTTTTGGTGATGTTATAGGGAAAACAACCTGGCATTGTTGAATAAGCATGATTGGAGCTCATTAAAATGATTACTCCCGTGTTTCTCTCGAGATACGGCCTGCATAGCTTTGCGATTCGCCAATGCGAAGCAAGATTCAGATTCATATTAAAATCCCAATCCATTTCACTGCAACCTTCAGGCCTGTCAAAAACATTTTTACCTGCATTTGAGACCAGAATATCTATTTTCCCTCCTTCATGTTCAGTTACAGACTGAACAAGAGTCCTGATATCTTCAGGATTTCTCATGTCTGTTTTAATGTAAGTAACACTTGCCCCTTCACTTTTTATCATTTCCAAAAAGTTGCTTGCCTCAGGACTGTTATTGGAATGCTCTGCACAGCCGGCAATAGTACAGCCGGCTTTAGCTAAAACTTTCGCAATACCAAGTCCAATACCAGAAGTAACCCCTGTAATAAGGGCTACTTTTCCTTTTAAGTCAATTTGAAGCGCCATAATTTAATTCTAACGATTTATAAACTTTTACACATAAAATCCGGGTCTTGCTTCCAAAATCCCAGGATGCTTCTCCATTTCTGATTCAATTAAATCCACCCCCAATCCAGGGCGATCACTCAATTTCAAATGTCCTGCTACGATCATATCTTTAATCGGATGGTCAATAACAGTATCTCTCCAGGCGACATCATTAAACATAAACTCCTGTCTGAAAAAATTTGGGACAGACGCACATACATGGGCAGAAGCCAAAGTAGACAGTGGTCCATTGGGATTGTGCGGAGCAAGTAAAACATTGTAAGCTTCCATCATTGTAGCCATTCTTTTCATTTCTGAAGGACCTCCACAACGGGTAATGTCAGGCATCATAATGTCACATACATGTTTTTCCAGTAAGTCACGTATACCATGACGTGTGTAATGCCGCTCACCGACACAAATCGAAACATTTGAAGGAATTCGATCACGCATAGCCCTGAGTGTATTTGCGTTTTCCGGCCCGGCAGGTTCCTCATACCAGGTGATGTTCAGTTCTGAAAGACGCTGGGCCATTTTAACAGCTACACTGTAATTAAGCATGGCATGCGTCTCGATCATAATATCAAAGTTTGGCCCCACTGCTTCACGTACAGACTTACTTACATTAAAGGCTAGATCCTGCTGTTCATTAGTCAGTTGAAGATTGGAGGACAAGTCCTCGCCATATAAATAATTGGTGTGTGCAAAAGGATCAAATTTGAGTCCCGTAAATCCCGCTTCTTTTACTTTTATAGCCTGAGCAGCATAATCATCTGCATTATGTCCTCCACCAGTAAACCAATAATTTGCATATAGCTGGATATCTTTTCTAAACGCTCCACCCAATAGCTCATAGCAAGGCGTCCCAAGTACTTTACCTTTCAGATCCAGTAAAGCCATGTCAATTCCACTGATGGCACACATACTGGCACCAAATGGTCCCATCCAGTTCAGGTCGCGGTAAAGCTTGGTCCAGATGAAATCTGTTCTCATTGGATCAAGTCCGATAATTCTTTCCCCTACATGTTTTGCCGCATGATAAACAATCGGGCTACCTGGCCAGTTTGTTGCTTCTCCAACGCCGGTATGCCCTGTATCGGTGTATATTTTCAATAAAGTCCAGTTGTACTTAACCCCCTCAACCAACCATACTTTTACATCTGTTATTTTCATATCTAATGTTGTAGTTTTCTTTTTCTTTTTAACGTAACCTGAATATCACGTTTCCTTTTAGTTGTTTGCCCTTAATATTTATCCTTTGATCGGTAAATGGAGATCCATAAAATGGCTCAGATCCATTGTTACTGTAATCAGCGACCAGGAACTGTATATTGCCATCCTGCAACCAGCTTCTGGAAGATTGCTTTCCATCTGAAAGGACAGTTATCGCGTGCCTATCATTATTAAGTTCTGCACGAATGATGTGTTGTTTTGTAGACCTGAAATCATTAGACCCCATCTCATTCGCATCGTCTTTCCAAAGGGCAGCCGGTTGCCTGCGCGGTTCTTCTACCGATGGCATCCACTTTGCGTTCAGTTTTGTTGTTCCGGTATCTCTTGCAATGTCATCAGGAGAATAGGTGGTAAAATCTCCCTGACGCTTCCAGCTTAATTGATCAAAAGCAGGAGGTAACTGAAATAACATACCAAACTGATAAGGGTTTGCAATATTTTCTCCATCACATTTAACATCATAGTCTACCTTTACATTACCATTCGTCATAAATGAATATTTTATGTTTCCACTCGCATTGGTATAAGTGGTTTCCATGGAAATCACTATGGTATCATCAGATTGCCGGGCAGTTATATTTTTCACAAATAAGGTATACAATGGATAATTTTTTATCAGGTAAATATTATTCTGATAGGTTTCTCCTGCTACATTTGGTTTGCCCCCATCTTCACTGTTCATCGAAACTACACAAAATACCGGCCCTTGATTAAGAATCTTTTGCCCTTGACTTTCTGCCCCTGAAATTATTCCCCTTGCTTTATCAATCGTATACTTAATCTCTCCCTGATGAATAAAATAAGCAGATTCATTCTCTTCCAGAGAAAGCGGTTCAATCGTTTTGTACTGTATTTCTTCAGGTTTCTTTAAAATGATATGTTCTTCGCTTGCAATAAATCCAGCTGGATCTTTAAAAGTAATCCATACTTCTTTCGTTTGCTCATTTACCGGTATCTTTAAATACCCATTCTGATGCGGACCAATCTGTGAGCTAATTCTTCCAGAAGCAATATTGGTTTTATAAGTGATCATCACATCCTGAAGTGATGTAAAATCATAACGGTTTTCTACCTGAAGAATCAGCTGATTATTTTGGATTTTTAAACTACCTGAATTCTTGATTACAACTGGTGCATAAGCCTTTTTCATGCCCCAATATTCAGGTTTTGGTCTTCGCCAGCCATCAATTGGACCCCATGGGCCATAACCTACTATACGCCCATCTGGTAAATGAAAAGTATCGTCGATACCACTCCAGATTGCACCTCCAAGATTGCCTTTATGATAATATATTGAGTCGTACATTTTCACCAGAGGAAGTGAATAAGCACTTCTTACTCCTGGATCGGTAACCAGTTCTCTTCTGTTGTAGGTGCTCAAATGAGCATACTCCCCAAATAAGGTGGGTCTGCTCATCGTATCTGTAGCTGCAGGCCCATTCATTCCTGGATAATGATAGTTGGCAATATCAGTCTTGCTTCCTGCATTGTTAAAACCACCCCAGCATTGGTCATGGAATGAGGTTGGTCTTGTACGATCAAATTCCTTCACTTTATCCAAAACCTGCTGCCATAACGGGCTCCATCTCGATTCATTCCCTAAAGACCAGATAATAACTGAAGGATGATTTTTTGCTGCCTGCATTTTTTCCAGATTTGCCGAGATCATATAAGGTAAGAATTTTTCATCCTGATAATCCCATAGGTTCCATATTGGAGCAGCGTGATGCTGAATCCAGGTTAATGAAGATTCATTCTCGACAAACAAGCCGATTTTATCTGCTTCTTCCAGAAATTCTTGTGATGGCGGATAATGAGAAGTACGTATATAATTGCAGTTTGCCTGCTTAAAAAGCTCAGCATCCTTTATTTCAAGTTCAGGGCTTATGCTTCTGCCTGTAAGTGGATGAACTGAATGACGGTTCACACCTCTTAATTTAACCGGATGTCCATTTACAAGGAGCTGATTTCCTTTAACCATGACCTGTCTGAAGCCGATTTTCTGATTGTTTTTTTGAATAGAATTACCACCAACAATCAGTTCGGTTGTCAAGTCATACAAATAAGGATGTTCTGTATTCCACTGCCTGGGATTTTTCACAGAGAAACGCTGCCCCGAGAGAATTGATTCCCCTGGAGCGAGCGCTTTTTCCAGAGGAATTGTTTTTTTAAAAACAACTTTACCATTATGATCAGTCAGCACATAGCTTATCCCGGCCTCAGAAGTTATTTTGGATTCATTAATGATTTTAGTGTTAAGCTGGAGTGTTGAATTTTTATAATTGCTATCAAAAGTTGTTGTTAAACTCAGATCTTCAATATTTACCTCCGGCAATGCGAATAAAGTAACCTTTCTAAGAATACCTCCTACCGTATGAGCAGCATACTGCGAAGTACAGGCAAGTATATCACTAATGGTCAATGCCTGAACTTCAACTTCAAGTAAATTATCTCCTGAATGCAGAAAGTCGGTAATATCAGATTCAAAAGGAACAAAACTACCTTCATGCTCTGTCACTTTTTGGCCGTTCATCTTTACAAGCGCATGAGAACTTACCCCATCAAACTTCAATTTTATTCTCTTACCATTCCAAGAGGAAGGAATAACGAATGTTTTGCTATAGATTGCCGTTTCTCCTGCATTTACAGTATATCCCTGCATACCCCACTCTCCGGGCACCCGAATTGAAGTGCTTTTGGGTCCTTGCTTAAACTGCCATTCTCCATTTAAAGATAGACTTGGCTGATTTATTCCTTTTACCGCTACCGGAATTGGGGACAAGCGAGATGGTGCTGTCATTATTCTTTTTAATATAGCCTTGTCACTGTATTGGGCTTGAACGCTAAAAAAGAAAAAAACTGTTAAAGCCAGCGCGTATAAAACGCGTTGACTTACCTTTTGAACTGATAAATATTTCCCCTCCACCTTATCTGCTATTTATGATCAATCTGCACACTAATGCTATCCTGAATTACATCACCAATTTTCAATGGCCGATCCATCTTTTCTGCATGTCCTCTAAAGAAGCGTTCGGTTCCCATATTGCTATAACCCGCTACAAGGAATTGGATGCCTTGTACACTATGCCAGGTTCGTATATGCTGTGAACCATCAGAATGGATTTTTAAAGAAACAGTGCCATCATTCAAAGCAGCCTCCTTAATATTCATCTTTGTAGACCTGAAATCATTAGTGCCCATATCGTTTCTATCGGTACTCCAGGGATTATTTGGCTTATGTGATGGCCCGGCAGCTCCGGATACCTCAACATCAGAAAGCAGTTTTGCTTTCCCATTAAGTCTGCCAATGTGATCTTCGGGATAATAATTCCATAGTCCCTTTCGATCCCAGCTAAGTTCATTATAAGATTCAGGGACACCAAATACCAAGCCCCATTGTCTTGGGTTTATGTCTTTTTTCAAGGTATACCTATAGTCAACTGTTATTTTACCATCGGCAAAATAATGGTAGTCAATTGTTCCTGTGGCTTCTTCATATTCATCACTTATGCTAACCGTAAGTTGGCTTTTCATCTTACTGAATTTTACCCCGTTAATTATTCTGTTCTTGCAAACATCGGTAAAAGGATCAAATTGTTGCTTTTCACCAGTCATTTGAACCCCTCTTCCTTCACCGGTTAGGGGCAGGATCATCAATTGTGCATTTGAAACCAGAACGACCTTACGATCTTTTTTGATCTGCTCCAGATTTCCATTGGTTAAATCTAATCTGATGTCCAATGCTTTACTTTTTGCAACTAAATAGTCTGATTCTTGCTGATAACGCCAGGATTGAGCATCGTCTTTATTTTCGGTATCCGATTGAATCACGGTAGGAACAACATCAAACTGATAGCTATCTATCAGTACATTTCTTGGATCAAAAACCTTTATTGTCAGCTTATCTTTTGATGAGGGTCTGTTATTCACTGCCAGACTTAGCTTTGAACTTGCGCCTGATTTTAAATCTTCATTAATATCTCCTTTGACATTGCCAAGGCTCCATTCTATTTTACATTCATTAAGGTTACTAAAAAGCATTCTGTTTTGAATCACAAGATCAATTTTTCCATTATCCCAATTCCCAGCAAGTTTAATTTTTACCGGAGAATAGATTTTTTTCATATGCCAATATTCCGGTTTTTCTCTTCTCCATCCGTCAACCGGGCCCCATGTACCATAACCAACAGTTTTTCCATTTGGAAGAAAGAAACTATCGTCTATTCCAGCCCAGATCGCACCGCCCAATACTGCGTCAGTTTTCTCCATTTTTTCCCACATGGCTTCAAAACCAATTCCCCAGGCATCACGAACTCCGGGATCTGTTACCAGTTCCAGTCTATTGTATGCGTTTAAATGTACATATTCGTCAAATACAATAGGACGTTTATAATTCCTGTAGGTATCAGGCCCTCCAGGGCCTGGATAATGATGATTGGTTATTTCCAAATCTCCTCCATCAGCCTCCGGACCGTACTGACTAAAATTCCTGGGTCTTGTAGGATCAAATTGCTTTACCAGTTCACCCGTTCTCTTAAAATACTCATTATATTTTCCTGATTCATTACCTAGAGACCAAATGATCACTGAAGGGTTTGAACGGAAAAAACTAACCATGTCCAATGTCTGATTAACAAGTAACTCATCAGAAAGTGCTTTGGGAACTGTTGTGTTTTCAGCCCAGCAAAAAGGAGCTTCCACTTCAAGAAACATACCTAGTTTATCACATGCTGCAACAAGCTCTTCTGGTGGAGGGTAATGGGAGGTTCGAATATAATTCACATTACCTTCCCTAAAAATCCGTACATCTTTTTCCCATTGATCATCATTTACAGACCTACCACGTAAAGGCATGGTTTCATGATGATTGACACCTCTGAGCTTTATAGGAATATTGTTAACGAGAACCCGATTACCTTTTACCTCAATCTGGCGAAATCCAATTGGTTTTATGACCTGTGTTTTTACGCGATCTCCTTCTTTAAGCGTTAATTTCAGTGTATACAAATACGGATGTTCAGGATCCCATTTCTGAGGTTTAAGCACATCAAAACTCATGGTCTGTTGTAGCATTTTCCCAGATTCAATACCTTTATCTAAGCTTATTGTTTGGCCTGCGATTTTTCCTTCTTTTTGATCAGTTCTGAAAAGCTCCGCAAGGAGTGTTAGGTTTCCGGTTTTATCAGATTGCTCATTGGCGATAACCACATCGGTAGAAAGGACGGCATTTTCGAACTTCTGATCAAAAGTTGTTTTTACAGCTTCATAGGCTATATTTACATCTTCCAAAGCTATGAGATATACTTTTCTGGTGATGCCTCCCAGCGTATGCACAGCATATTGTGAAGCACTAGCCAATGAATCCGCTTTACTATCGGATTTTACTTTTACCAGCAATTCATTTTCCCGGCCCGGTTTCACAAAGGAAGTGATGTCAATTTCAAAAGGTGTAAATCCACCAAGATGGCTTGCAGTCTTTTTGCCATTTACCCATATCTCAGAATCACTATACACGCCATCAAAACGTAGTTTTATTCGCTTATTTTTCCAGGCAGAAGGAATACTGATCTTTTTCAGATACCCTGCCGCCTTATCTTTATCAACTTCGAAACCTTGCATAACCCATTCTCCAGGAACCTGAATTGCTTTCTTGCATGGGTCTTTTTCTATGTTTTCAGAGAACAACCAATCTCCATTGAGAGAAAGCATTAAGCTCTTGTCTGAAGGAAGAGGCGATAAACGGGCAATCTCGATATTTTTACCTGTTGCCAGTGGGAAAGTGATTTTTTGAATCTGTGCACCAGCACTGTTTCCAAGAAATAACAAGCAGGCAAAAACTATTTTATATGGTGTCTTCATTTTCTTAATATTACAAATCGGTTTCTTTAGATTGGGATGATTACATAATTCCATATTTCTCGAAAGCTTCTGAGGCACTCATACCTTCCTGAATTTTAATTTGAACTAGTTTTTCTCCCCTTGCCTTTTCAATAGCCAGGTTTAAAATCTCGACTTCCCGAATCTGGGGAATGATACAAACCCCATCAATGTCACCGACTACAATATCACCAGGATTAATCATCACTCCGCGGATTTCGATAGGAACCCTAAAATCAATTACTTTTCCCCGGGGTGCTTGATCCTGAGCATAGCTACCATAGGAAAATGTTGGAAAATTAAGTTCAAGGATTCCCTTTGTATCTCTGGAATACCCATCAACAACTGCCCCGGCAGCACCAAGCTTTAATGCCCTGGTACTCATTAATTCGCCCCACAATGCATAATTAGGAGAAGCGCCACCACAGATATAAACTTCATCTTTCTTTAAATCATCCAAAGCCTCTAGCATAAGTCCGAATGATTTCTTTAAGATAGGATTATTACCGGTGTAGCCCGTTGATTCCAGAACATCTGCTTCTAAAACCGGCATTGCCCTTCCTGCAATAAACATATCTTTTCTTAGCGGTTGTATGGCTGCTGGCAAAAACTGATGAAGTAGCCCCATTTTATCCATTATATCTCCAATAACCGCAGTATAAAGCTCTGTACGTATGATGTCAAAAAGTGCTGTATCTGTATGCCATTTCATTTTTATTGATGTTTTTAAAAGTTATTAAAATAGCACATTAGGATGACCAATTGTACTGTTCCAAAATTCCGCAATTCATCATAATTTTTATACACCGAATTTACCTGTTATTGAAACTATTTTAACATATTATAGATTATTAGATAAAGTTGTCTGAATATATAATTGTAAAATTTTTCAAAATTGTACACCGTCCCAAACCTATTACCTGCCGGAAATAGTTAATTTAGCTGCATTAAAAATTCAATATTATGAAAACACTTTTCCCACTTGTTGGTCTGCTAAGCGGTTTGTTATTGTTTAGTTGTAACTCCTCAGAAAACAAAGCAGACCAATCTATCAATAACAAGGATACTTTGGCTGTGGTGCATGAATCGGAAGGAGATTCGAAAGATACTTTGAATGATCAAAAAAAAATGGTTGACCAAAACACGCTTAATCTGCTGAAGTTAAGGTTAGGCAAGATGTTTAAGGATGACCTGGCTAAAAATCTAATTGATACGCAAAGTAGAAAGTTTAGACTTTTTGAGCATAACATTAATCAGGAGCCTAAAAAGGAAATATTTGTTGGGCTAACAGGACCTTATTTTTGTGGATCTGGAGGGTGCACGGTCCTGCTACTTAATCCTGAAGGAGAATTGATAACTAAATTTACGGTTACCGAATATCCTATTTTGATAGCAAACACGCTTACAAAGGGCTGGAAAGATTTAATACTTCATAGCCAGGGCAAAGATCATCTTATGATGTTTAATGGCAAAACCTATCCTTCTAATCCAAGTATTCAACCTGCTTATACCCCAATTTCATCACAAAATCCAATTAAAGGTCTGGATACCACCGATCAGGTTTACTCCTGGTAACGATTAAGATTAATCCACATAAATTATTGCAATACTATTCTTCCTGGTGCTTATCTGTCTTATCCGAATGATGAAGATAAATGTCCTGTTGAGGAAATGGTATTGCAATACCGTTAGCTTTAAAGGCAGCTACAATGGCTATAATCAGATCGCTTCGGGTAGCAAAAGTGTCTCCGATATGTTTTGTCCAGAAATATATCCTAAGGTCGATGGAACTGTTACTAAACTGCTCAAATTGTACCACAGACCCTTGGTTTTTACTAATTCGCTGATCATTATTCAAAATCTCGGTCAATATCCTCCTGGTTTTTTCAAGATCCGCATCATAAGCGATGCCAATCAAAATGGATACACGTTTGCGATTTCCTCCAAGAGACCAGTTGACCAGATGAGAATTAAGCAGGTCACCATTAGGCATAACAACATCTGCTCCATCCCATGTCGAGATTACACTGCTTCGAAAACCGATAGATTTCATTTTACCACCCTGGCCATCAATATCAACAATATCTCCGACGTTAACCGGCTTTTCAAATGCGATGATGAGTCCACTGACCAGGTTATTCACTAAAGTCTGTAATCCGAAACCAATACCTACTCCCAGTGCACCTAAAACTATGGTGATTCTATCTACTGGAATACCAGCGGCGGCAATAGCCAAAAACAACCCTAGGCAGAGTATAGCGATACGGACCAGTAACAACCAACTCCCTATCCCCTGTTTCTCATGCTTACTATCTATACCGGCAAGATGCTTATCGGAGGCAAAAAAGGACACAATTTTTGATACCAGTACCGAAATACCCATAATGGTAAGGAACAGAATCATGTTATTGATGCTGAAAGTATAATCACCCAGGGTTCTTTCCTGACTAAAAAAGTTTTGCAAAGGTTCTGACAGGTAATCAAATGCAAGAAAATTACGGCCAAATAAGACCACCCATCCAAGAATTAGTAAAATGTAAAAAAGTACCGGTGCCCTATTGCCTACCCGCTCAAAGTTGAGATAAAAAAGCTTCCTGTCTTGCCCTGAATACACATTGAAGGCAAGGAACAATCCTTCATTGATGAGTCGGATAGTCCATAGAAAAAGAATCGCAATAATAACATTCAAAAAACCACTGATCAACAATGTTTTTGCGATATTATATCTACCAAAGAGGTTTGCAATTGTAGAGATGAATTCCAGTAAAGTCATCAAGACGATTGACCATATGATCCATTTTTCCCTAAGCTCTTCCCGGTGCCCTTTCAATAGGATTACCAATCCTGCAATTACTGCAAATGTTGAAGTAACCAGCATAAACCACCTTTCAACTCTTGAGGCCTGCAACACCAGATTACCAAAGGCCGCAATCAGAAAAAGTAAAACCATCAACAGCCAGACCCGCATCCAGTATTTACTTACATATGCATTAAAAATTATACTCAGGCACACGCAGGATAGTAGCCAGAAGATCACATTCAGAATGAATGGAGGAGAAATAAAAAAGAATTGGAAAAGACTGATAACAAGCAGTGTAGCGGAGAGCAATGGATACCGCAATACCAACTGGCCCTCAAAATCAGGTTTAAGCAACTGATTTTCTATATAAATGTGTTTAAGCGAGCGTAAATAAATGAAAGAAGCAGTGATGAGCAATAATAAAACAATTAATTTCCCTGCATTGTTCTCTGTGTAGAAACTAAGCGTGAGTAATCCTTTTATTCTCGAAAAATCGAGTATCTCTCCAAATGGGCGGTAATAACCCTGGGGTTCCCAGAGGTTATTAAATTCTCTTTTAAAAGTATGGTTGGCCATCTCCTTCTGATAGGAGTCTATTTCCTCTAAACTGCTTTCCAATTTAAAAACAGTCATATTTACCTGATTCAATAAGGTCTGGATGTTGTTACTGGCTACATTAAGTGAGGTATCTACCGGTCCTGTTTCATAAGCGATCACCTGAATTTTCTGCAGGTACTTCATCAAGGTACTGGAATCAGCAGCAAACTTAAATAAGGCAGGCACACTCATCAGCGAATCCAGCTGATACCTGAATTTATGAAGTTCTTGTTGACGAACCTCCAGCTTTACTTTTCGGGTATTGGCCTTATTTAACAGCTCAGCCAATATCTTTGAGCTAGCGGTTAAATTACGAAAGGTTTGAGAGGTTCCTTTGTTGGTAAAAACACCATCCCCTGCCAGCGCAAAATCTCTTTCAATTTCCCGTAACTCAACCTTAGTTCCGATGGTATCGAGTTTCCCTTTAAGGTAGATTTTGGCCTTTTGCATGGTCTGTCTGATCTCTTCAAAAGTCTTGATCTGACTGATGGCTGCTTTGTCAGCATCAAACTCATCCGCACTTTTCTTTGAAGCATTTTTTGCAAAGGCATGCATTTTTGCAACGAAGTTCAGCTGTGAGCTGTCTTTTGGATGCGATCCATTCAGGCTATCTTTCTTTTGAGCATTTAAGGTAAGGCAGCTTAGCACCAACGCATGACACACAAGAAGATTGATTATTTTTTTAAGAGTCATATTCAGGGATTACAACCCAATAATACGCAAAAAATGATATTTATTTTAAAGGAAAATGCGATGTATGGTCTTTCCGAATCTAAACTGAATTCCATGCTGTGGGTCAATTACTTTTCTGGAATCTTTAATAAAATTGTTCGATATTTGCACCGCAAATAGAAAAAAGGACTAGAGAAATCTGATGCTTTTTAAAACAACTACAGCTTTGATGCAAAATTTGACCTATGAAGATTCGGTGTTCTGCCCTTTCGAAGAAACGATAGAAATAAATGCACTTGGCAAAGGACTTTTCTTCTCTTTAAAAGATGAGATAAATCCACTTTGCCTGCTGGCTGCAGATCAATTGCAGTTTCATTTACAGCATCAGCAGGAATGGGTTCATAATTTTGGCTTATCCGAGGGAGCCGAAGGAATGGTTATAGGAAAAATGTTTGGCGTATTGGTTGTCCGGACAAAACATGATAAACTTGGTTATCTGGCTGCGTTTTCAGGTAAATTAGCTGGAAAAAATCACCATTCCAAATTTGTACCACCGATTTTTGATGGTCTGGAAGAAGGGGGATTTTTAAATGCAGGAATGGAAAAATTGACCCGGATAAATGAGCAGGTCAGCCAACTCGAATCTCTTAAAGATGAATTTTATCGCGAAGAAATTCTTCATTTGAAGCTGCTAAGAAAAAACCACTCAAATTCTTTGCAGAACAGCATCTTTGAACAGTACCATTTTTTGAACAAAGCGGGCGAATCGAAAAGCTTAATTAAAGCATTTGAGCATACCGCTTCAGGAAAACCACCAGCAGGCGCCGGAGAATGCGCTGCCCCAAAATTACTGCAATACGCTTTCAGTCATCATATGGAGCCATTGGCTCTTGCGGAATTTTGGTGGGGCTTATCGCCTAAATCTGCCAACTGGAAACACGGCCATTTTTATCCACCCTGTTTAGAGAAATGCGCTCCAATATTAGCCCATATGCTAAATTAATTAACCTGATTGATTGTTTAGTAATAGTTTTATTGAAAAAGAATCAATAAGTTTAAGCTAGAAGATGATTAGACACTCCTTAAAAATAAAGGCATTTTTGTTGGTCTCATTTATGAGTGCACAAGTATATTGCTACGGACAAACAATAGGCGCTCGGGATTCAGTCAAAAAAGATTCAACCACAAAAGAATATGATGTCGTAGACCTGGGACGAAGTATTTTTCGCCCGGGGAAAGCACCTAAACCTAGTCATAAAGCATCAGGTATCACTCCAATGCCTAGCATTGCTTATAATCCAAGTATCGGGGCTCAGATAGGCCTCAAAGCAGTAGTAGGTAAAGTATTGGGGCATGAGCCGAAAACGCTGATGTCTGTTGCTGCAACTTCAGCTTCTATTACCACCAAGGGGATTATTTACTTTTACCTAAGCCATAATGTGTATACTCCAGCCAATAGATGGAATTTACAGGGCAGTCTGGTAGCTGCTAAAACTGTGACACCTGATTTTGGCCTAGGCATAGGTAAACCTGCAACGGGAACAGAAGATGAAATCATATTATCCAATCCTGAACGCAAAGGTTATGCAATTCATGGCGAGTATTATAATTTCAGAGAAAAGGTTTATAAGCAAATACGGGATCACCTATTCATAGGAGCCGGTGCATCATTCGAGATCAGGAGAAATCTTAAAGATCCAAACAATGCTGATGGTACAACTCCTTATCATATATACAGCAGGGAACATGGTTTTGACAAAAACCACTACATGGCCAATGGCTTTTTATTGAACTTACAATACACAACACGGGACAACCAAAATCGCGCTTTCAAAGGGATTTATGCTGATGCCGGCCTTCGTGTCAACCAGAGCTGGATTGGAAGCACAAAAAACGCGGTACAGGTCACTACAGATTTCAGGAAATACTGGAGTCTTTCTACAAGAAATCCTGAACATGTTCTTGCTTTTTGGAATTGGGGCTCTTACCTGGTAAGCGGTACGCTCCCCTATCTGGAACTTCCGGGTACAGGAAAGGATGCTAATTTCAGAAGTGGCAGAGGCTATACTGTTGGCTATTTTAAAGGCACTCAGTACTGTTATTCTGAAATCGAATACCGCTTTCCAATAACCAGAAATAATTTCATTAGTGGTGTTACCTTCCTGAATGTTCAGACAGCGAATGATGAATCAGGCACCAAATTGTTTAAAAAATGGCAACCCGCAGGTGGTGGAGGCTTACGTATCTTGTTTAATAAGGCTACTCGAACAAACTTATGTGTAGACTATGCTTTCGGTAATTTCGGTGCGAAAGGGCTGTTTTTAGGCCTAAATGAAGTTTTCTAGCCCCTACTCTTCTCAAAATCGATTTTGCAATTTGAATAAAACAATGCTTCGTGTTGCTTCATAGTAGAAAATTGAGCATAAAAAGTAAGTTTATGACAACCAGCAGGTTTATTTCTTTTCTTTTGTTGAATATCTTTGAATAAGAGATACTTGACTTTTAATGCCGCTCATCCAATTAATTATCGCTGCTTCCTGCCTAGTACAATATGCCATACATTTTTGAAACGTCCCTAGCGTTTGATCAAATGATGATTTAAATAACTAAAGTTATGGAACATAATGCCGGAGAAATTGTTGAACTAGCTGTTCGCAGAAAAAATGTAAACATTAGTGAGTTATCAAGACGATTACATGTAAACAGGCGGACTTTATACAATTGGTTCAGCCAGAAGAAATTGCATACAGAGGTGATTGTCGAAATCGGAAAGGCTATAGATTATGATTTCTCCCGTGATTTTGAGGGAGAGCTTGCCGGCTTAACTTTCATGGAGGATCTACCCGCATTTAAAAATGAAATTAATGCAGATCATTCGAACTCAGTATATTACTGGATGGAAAAATACATTGCATTGCTGGAAGACTATAAAAAACTGGTTAGAAAAATAGCATCCTAGCTACAGTGGATAAATATTATCCGGATTGAAAAACAAATCATAGGAAAAAAGGTATACTAATTAGATAGCCCATCTAAATTAAATACCAATCAAAGTACTATGAAAATAAACTACTATTTCCATCTGTTCCTTGTAATTCTACTACTTAGCTGTCAAAGCAAACCGACTACGGATAAAGGCGATTCTATTTATTACGGTGGTGCTATCCTAACCATGGAAGATGCAGATCCAACCGTGGAGGCTGTGATTGTTAAATCCGGGAAGATAACTTTTACCGGTAAAAAGGCTGAGGCCGATAAACTTGTTGATGACAAAACAAAAATCATCGATCTTAAAGGTAAAACGCTGCTACCAGGCTTTATAGATGCACATGGCCATATTACTTCAAGAGCGGGAATGATGCAGGCCGTAGACTTATCCCCTACACCTTATGGTACAGTAAATTCGGTTCCTGACTTACAGAAGACGATCATAAAATACATTAAAGACAAAAAAATACCTCCTGCCCAGCTTATTATGGGAAATGGCTACGACGATGCCATTATGATTGAACACAGACATCCAACACGTGATGAACTAGATACAATCAGCAAAACAAACCCGATTATTGTAATCCATGCTTCCGGACATTCCAGTGTTGCCAATTCGGCCATGTTGAAGTTGGTTGGTATTGATGAAAATACCAAGGAGCCTGAAGGAGGACATTTCGGGCGTGATCCAAAAACCAAAAAATTAAATGGGAAACTGGAGGAGAATGCCAGTTTCAGCGCACTCATTGCCCTGATGAAGAAAATGCATGTAAGTAAGTCAGACGGCGAATCTCAAGCCATTAAAGATTTAATGAAGGCCCAGGAAGAATGGCTAAGTTACGGACAAACCACAATTTGCGATGGAAGAACAATGGGTGAAAGTGTATCGCTTTTAAAAGAAGCTGCAGCTCAGCATTTATTTAAAGCCGACGTGGTATATTTCCCTGATTATGAGCAGTTCAAAACCCAGCTGGATAAATTTAAACCTGAATACATGAAATACACCAACAGACTGAAGTTAGGTGGTTTCAAATTCTCTGATGATGGCTCCCCGCAGGCTAAAACAGCCTGGCTAACCAAACCTTACTTTGTACCTCCAGCCGGACAAGGTCCAGACTACAAGGGCTTTCCCATATTTACTGATGATGTTTTGTACAACGACTTGAAAACCCTTTTTCAAAACAACATTACAGCCCAACTACATGTTAATGGAGATGCAGCTATAGATCAGGCAATCAGGGTAATTAAGCGGTTAAAAGACGAAGGAATTTATAGGCCGGAATTAAGGGCAACACTTATCCATGTTCAAAATAGTCGGCCGGATCATATACAGAAAATCAAAGATCTTGGCGTAATTCCTTCTTATTTCTCTACCCATGCTTATCTATGGGGAGACTGGCATTATTCCAGTGTTTTTGGTTCGGAAAGAGCAGCTTTCATTAGCCCTGCAAATTCTGCGTTAAAAGCAGGTATTCGGTTTACGATGCATCATGACTCCCCCGTTACACCTCCCGATCTGCTCACCGCAGTTTATGCTGCAGTAAATAGAAAAACGCGCTCAGGAATGATCCTTGGTCCTAATGAGCGCATAAAACCTTTAGAAGCCTTAAAAGCAATTACCATTAATGCTGCATTCCAGTACCATGAAGAGGATACTAAGGGCTCGTTAAAAGTGGGTAAATTGGCTGATATGGTAATTCTGGATGAGAATCCTACAACGATTGATCCTGAGAAAATAAGGGATATTAAAGTATTGGAAACCATTAAGGAAGGAAGAACTGTTTACCAGCGAGCAAATTAAAAGAATATTTTTTCGAGTATATTTATAGTCCAAAATACAAAAACCTATGAATATTGAAATACACCAAAGTGGGGAGGAGAAAATAGCTGAAGTAGTTTCTGATGAAATACTGATAAAGAACCCAGAGGATGGCTTGCAAATAATGATCGACCTTTACTATCAGGATTTCGATAAGATCATAATCCATGAGAAGAATATTACGCCTGATTTCTTTGATCTGAAAACCGGAATAGCAGGAGAACTTTTACAGAAGTTCTCTAACTATAGGGTGCGGTTGGTGATTGCAGGTGACTTTTCTAAATATGAAGGCAAAAGTATACGAGACTTTATTTACGAAAGTAATAAAGGCAGACAGATCAACTTTTTGGCTACAGTAACAGCAGGAATTGAAAAATTTATTTCGTCGGTGTAATCACGATCTTTTTGAATTCAATTGGACCATGGTCTCCTTGTATGTAGATAGGGCCAGGTTCTCCCTCGTTGCTGTCTAAAGCACCGCCTGTAATACCGGGAATTTCCTGATTATTGATTACTGTTTTTCCATTAACCACCACAGTAACCATTCGGCCAACTAAGGTGATATCATAAGTTTGCCATGTATCAGGACCTAATGCATTGATCTCGCTTGGCGTAAGAAAGCCGTAAATACCACTAAACAACACGTTGGATGGATGTTGCGCTTTAGGACTATCTTCAATTTGAACCTCATGACGGCCTCTTAAATACACTCCGCTATTACTTCCTTTTTGATACCTGAATTCAACATGTAACTTGAAATCGGTAAATTTCTGATCAGAAATTAAGTTAGCCCCCGATCTGGGACTGGTTAAAACGCCATTTCTTACTTCCCATTGATTTTCGCCCATGGCTTTCCATCCGGTTAAGTCTTTTCCATTAAATAAGCTGATGCTTTTTCCCCAAACCGGAGCAGCCGTTCTTGTTAAATATGGAGCCTTTACCCCTTTCCAAGTATATTTTTTGCCTTCACTTGTGGTCATTACTCCTTGAATTCCACCATTGATCACTTCTCCTTCTATTACAAAATCCTGATCTCCGGCCTCCCACTGTGGAGGAATAGTGAAACTAAATTTCCCATTGTCGAAATTTACCTTGGCAACTGGTCGCGCGCTTCCACTTGGTGCCACAAAATAACCTACCAATGTTTTGATTCCTGAAAGCTTTACTTCTAACCAGCCTGGTGCCGATTTTCCGTTCTCATCAATTGTAATGTCCCAACGACCGATTAAATCTTTAGGACTTACTTCTATTTTAGTGCTTAAAGGTGTATTGTTTCCAGATGCCAATAGCGATTCAGCCGAACCCAGCATCAACAAACAACTCATACCAAATACAAAGAGATTTCTACGCATAATTTTCTTTTAATAAAATCAGTATTATATAATTTAAAGTTAACCTAAAAAAGTTAACTTTTAAAATCATGCTGAGATTCGGTTTAGTACCTTAAACTATTTAGCCTTAATTATCTCGCGTAAAAACCTGTATTACAAACATGTAAAGTAGAACATATAAAATAAAACTACACTATAATTATTCGGTTTTAGTATTAAATACGCTTCAGCAAGAATCGGGTTGAATCCCTTTGATTTAACCAATTACTTTGTCTTTTAAATACTGAAAATATGAAATCGATTGCTGAAAGAATAGTTGATCTTGACTGGCTAAAAATAAGGCAACAGCTACATGATAACGGATTTGTAGCTGTAGATAATGTGCTCACAAAGCAAGAGTGCGATACACTGATTGCTAACTACAAGACAGATGAGATCTACCGGAAAACAATAAAAATGGAACGCTACCGCTTTGGATTAGGAGAATATAAATATTTCAGCTATCCTCTCCCAAAAATCATTACTGAATTGAGACAAAACATTTACGTTCAAATTGTACCGGTTGCAAATACCTGGATGCAGGAACTGAAGCTTGATCAGCATTTTCCATTGACTCATCAGGAGCTAAAAAACAGCTGTCATGACCATGGTCAGACCAAATCAACGGTATTGATACTGAAATATACTGAGGGTGGATTTAACACATTACATCAGGATTTGTACGGCGAAATCTATTTTCCCATGCAAATGGTTTTTATGCTGGATCAGACTGATGAGGATTACAAGGGTGGTGAATTTGTGATTACTGAACAAATTCCAAGGGCACAGTCAAAGGCTAATGTGTTAAAACCAGGGCGTGGTGACATGGTTATTTTCACGACCAATTTCAGGCCTGTAAAAGGTAATTCCGGGTATTACCGCGTAAATATGAAACATGGTGTTAGTCCACTACACAGTGGAAACCGTTATAGCCTTGGTATTATCTTCCATGACGCACTAACCTAGCTACACAACCTGCACTTTTACACCAGCAGTCTATATTTCTTGTTGAAATAATTAGTAAAACAATTCAATAAATACGATCTTCACAAGAATACATCAACTACTATAACCTAAATTTTGTGATCGAAGAAATCAAACAGACCTATCCTAAGGCTTACTTAACTATCCTTGAATCAACTAAAGATTCTGAATTTTCAATGGCATCCGATGCACTAACTTGCGCTTTACTAAGAACACTTGCTTGCACTAAACCCGGAGGTCATTTTTTAGAGTTAGGAACTGGAACCGGATTGTCAACTTCATGGATTCTGGATGGTATGGATAAAGATTCGGTCTTAATTTCGATCGACAACGACGATCGTTTTTTATCAATTGCCAAACGTTTTCTAGCTCATGACAATCGACTTGATTTGATCTGTATAGATGGTGGCGAATGGGTTGACAAGAATAAGGGGAAGAAGTTCGACTATATCTTTGCAGATACCTGGCATGGAAAATACCTAATGCTTGATGAGGTATTGGCCATGCTTAATCCAGGTGCTTTTTACATAATCGACGACATGTTGCCACAGCCAAACTGGCCTGAAGGACATCAGGAAAAAGCAATTAAACTAATTGAGGATCTGGAAAAAAGAAACGACCTTTTGATAACCAAACAATGCTGGGCAACCGGAATTGTGATTGTTACAAAGAAAGTTTAGTAAGGGTAGTTTCCAAAGGATCATAGATCGTCAGTAAAATGGCGCTTTTCCTTTTCATTTGAAAATTTCCGCGCATTATAATCCGTCGATTTATTTCGGGTTATTGATAAGGTTTTCCATTCTTCATTTTTTTTCATCTTGGCTATAAAGACAATTTGACCAATATGATAAGGGTAGTGGGCAAGTTGTCTGTTGATGGCTTCAGTAATGGTATGTCCATCATTTCTGACGTAAACAATGGTATTCAGGTCTTTACCCTCAAGCTGATTTATCGCATCCAACAGGCAATTCCACCCTTTATCCCATAGATCTATCAGCTCTTTCCTGCTTCCAGGTTGAATCTCAAATTCAGCATCCCTGTTTCGCCAGGGTTTTTCTCCATCTGAAGTTAAAAAATCAGTAAATCGAGATAACATATTTCCTGACAGGTGATTAACTATAACGGATATGCTATTGCTTTGTTCATTGTACTGCCAGTATAAATCCTCGTCCGGCAGTTGCGCCATGGCTTGTTCTCCTATTTTTTTGTAGTAAAGAAATTGCTTTTTTACGCTTTCCAGATAGTTGTCCATATGCTATACTTTTTAATAAATTCTCACAGGAGACAGCAAAGTTCATGGTTTACTGTTTAAATTATGATGTGCGTTTTTTTTATGGCCTTGTGTTAAGTTATTTCGGTATCGAAAATGTACTTACATTAACCAACATAATTAGAACGTTGCACTAATTTCAAAACATCTAAAACATGAATAGTACGACCCTTTGTTAAAATAATTCCTTCACTCTTAAAGTCTTTTAGCAAACGTGTAACATTTTCTGAGGCAATCCCAGCTATTCCTGCCAGGTCATTTCTAGAGATATTTATTTGAATCTCTTCACTCGCTGGCGTATCTATTTTAAATTTTTCGCGCAATACAATTAAGGCGATAGCCAATCGCTCAACTGCTGTTCGTTGGCCGAATATTGAAATTTTATTAATAAAAACTGCGGATTCCTTACACAATACCTTAAGTAATCGCCTGTTAAAAAGAGGCGATCGATTTAAGACACTTAAAAAATCTTCTTTCGGGATAAAGCTAATTACAGAGGATTGTAAGGCTGATGCCGAATCTGTATACCTTTCTTCCGCCAAAATGGAATGGTACCCCATTAATTCTCCTTTATTGAGAATGTAGAGAATTTGCTCCTTATCATGCTGATCAGCTTTGTATCTTTTTATTTTACCTTGATGGATAAAAAAAAGTCCTGAAGGAACAACACCCTCTTTATAAATGGCCTCTCCCCTTTTATATTTCTGTTTTTCCTGTCGGGAAATAAGAAAATCATAGTCCTCCTCAGAAAGTGAATCCAGAACAGACTGTGTGCTGAAATACCAATTTTTAATGGGAAAAATTGCATCGAGGCTCATTGATCAAAGGTACAAGATTTATAGCTTTCCTGTGTACTCGAAAAGTGAAGAAATTGTGTATCTCGAAAAATTGAATTTAGCATTAGCAAAGCCAAACAACCTCTTTAAAGTGGTTTCACTTACGTTTCTGCTCGTCTCTTTATTGATTTCCAGAGAAATCCTTTTACAATCGGCAGGAGTAATTGATCTGAGACCTGCCTTAATACATATTTTAGATCTCAGCTCGCCTAAATCTAAATCGCTCATTGAAATTGGAAATGTGGGTCTCCTGATCGATAATGTAAACATAAAATGGCATAACGAAAACAGCTCCATTGTGTGCTGTTACAATCCAGTGGCGATAATTGCTCCAGGTTTTTTTCTAACGCTGAAAAGTATTCTTTAATAGAACCTTCATTACTTATGCGCACTACAGATTCATTAATTATTGAATCTACCTGTCCGTAGTTTTGAGCATCTTCTAACTTTTGTTTAGTTAGCGACACATATTCCTTTAACACCATTGCCCTTTAATTGATGGGGCAAAGTTACCGCTAAAATGATTTGGGTATTATAGGAATAAGTCAGTGCAAAAACTGATATATATCAGCTTTTGCACTTTAAAAGAATTGTTTTATTGAATTACCCGCTGCATATGGCAGTAGATTCCTCCCATAAACTGCCGCTCATCGACAACTTTGAAACCTAAGTTTCTGTATAGTCTTTCTGCATTTGGATTATCCTTGCTAACCAGTAGCCCCAGCCTTGTATGCTGAGTTGTCTTTAATTGTTCGATCAGGGCATTGATTAGCTTTTTGCCAATACCTTGCCCTTGCTTGTTCGCAGCTACACTAATGCAGTCAATATAATATTCACCCCCTTGAGTTTCATCTTCAGGTTCGCCTTTAAAACCATAGGTTAAGGCAATATGTTTTAAAAACGGTGCTCTGAGCAGGTTAAGATCTGCTCCATCATAGCCGCTGATCACTCCACATATTCCTGACTCATCTTCATACACCAGCATATTCTCATAGCTATATTGATTGCCAGGTAATGCTACGAAATGTTCGAATAGTGGTATGGCTTTTAAAGGATCAGATTGCCCGACAAATTTTGAAGCCAAATCTTCCATAGCATGAATAATTAATCTGGCGACTTGAACTGCATCAGTAGCCCTGGCTTCTCTTATCATCCTCTGAATTAATTACCTATACCTATAACCTTATAACTTACTTTATCTCCATCAACATTTTTTTCGTAGTAAACACCGTCCTCCGAAACATAGTATTGTGCTCCTTTAATCATCACATCTCTGCTTCCGTCAGGAAGCTGATCTACCACATCTCCTACCTGAGGCAAGTTACCTGCATCATCTACAGCCGTAGCGCCATTATCAGTATCCAGCACTCCATCTTTACCTGCTACTGTATAAACTGTTTTACCATCTGCATCTACAGTTGTGCTGTAGTAAACTCCTTTATACTCATAATAGCTCTGGCCATTAATAACAATTTGTTTTGCATCCGAGGGAATACTTGGTACCTGGGCGCCTACAGGAGGTACAACTACTTTGTATCCATCGTCATATTGTCTATAAAAGAATCCGCCCGAATAATAGAACTGATCAGAACCAAAATAGAATGGATAATATCCATAAGGTAAAACACTTAAGCTAATACCTAAAAATGGTCTGTAATAATTATAATAATAACCGTAGTAAGGTCTGTGATATCCATATCCTGGTCTGTAATGATAGCCTGGACGGTATCCGTAACCTGGTCGATAAGCCGAACCAGCTGGTCGGGTTGGTCTGTAATTAGGACGAGAGCCCGTTCCTATAGAAGGTCTTGAAGGTCTGTTTCCACCGGAAATATTTCCCTGAGAGGGTCTTGAAGGTCTGTTTCCCTGAACTATAGATCCTTGAGATGGTCTGGACGGTCTATTACCTCCTCCAGCAGATACCTGACTACCCCCGCCTCCACTACCACCACCACGCGCAGATCTTTGTGCCCAAACACTATCAGCAGTAAAACCACTAATCAGGATAATGGCTCCTGCTATAATTAACGATTTAAACTTTGAGGTTTCCATAATAAATTATATCAATTTCCTATATGACATAATATAAACGAAAAGGATTATTTCTTATTTATCTATTACTTTAAACTGACAAATAAATGATAATCCTTTTCGTGTGTATCCGGTTAAAACGCTCCGTTTATCTCCCAGCCCTTTCTATACTTTCTGCGAAGATATTTATTGGCTTCAGGGTAAGCAGGGAATTTCATATTAGCAGCATCCCATTGTAAAAGTTGATTGGGAACATTTATGGCTACAGTACCAAGCAATATCGCTTCAGTCATTGGTCCTGATTGCGCAAAATGTGATTCTGTTTTTTCTCCTCCTAAACAAGCATCTACGAAGTGATGATAATGGTTGCGACTTTCGAATTTTTTGAAAGATTTATCTTTGAATTTAGCTTCAGGCAAAAGTACTGGCATTTCTCCGCCATGCGGTATAAGCAGTGCACCCTCAGTTCCAACAAGCATCGAACACTCGCCTGGATAATTAGCTAATGAATAAAGTGCCCTGACTTCCGCTGGCGGGTAAATTTCTCCATCAAACCACTCTAAAGTCAGTTTATCAGACTCAGTATAAGCGTTACCTGGGAAAATCCATGTGATATGATCTCCCTGTGGCCATGTATCTCCTTTCCGTTCTGAAGAATCTTTCCAGCTTTGCTGCACTTCAGCAATTACAGAAATCGGTGCCTTTAGCCCTAATCCTTTCCATACAGCATCAAATATATGACAACCGATATCACCCGACCAGCCGGTACCAAAGTCCTGCCACGATCTCCATAAGGCAGGATGATATATTCCTGGAGCATAGGAACGCATAGGTGCCGAACCTATCCATAAATCCCAGTTCAGGTTTGCAGGAGCCTCCTGACTTTCTTTTGGTCGGGGACCAGCTAAACGGTATTCTATAGCTCCCGGACGGTTGGAACACAAATAAGCATGTTTGATTTTACCAATTACACCATCCTTTATTAACTGAACTCCGGTACGGTCGCAGGCTGTAGAGGCAACCTGTGTTCCGAGTTGAGTAATTACACCTTTTTTTATAGCAATATTGGTGAGCGAGCGAACCTCAGCAACATTATGACACATTGGTTTCTGACAATATACATGCTTCCCTGCCTTAATAGCTTGATAAGCAACAGAAAAATGAGTATGATCTGGCACAGTTACGTTAACTGAATCAATGTTTTTCCCCTCTTGTTTAAGCAGTTCGCGCCAGTCTGTATAAGTCCGGACTCCAGGGAGTCCTGCAGCGGCGGCTTTAAGAATGTTGCTATCTACATCGCAAATCGCCACAATTTCTACATCCGGGTGAGATTTGAAATTACCTAAATCATGCGCGCCCATTCCACCAACGCCAATGCAGGCATGCCTGAGCTTGCGGCCTGGGATCTTTGCCGAGGCAACAGTGTTCATTAAAAATGATGGCGCAATGGCTGCCGCTGCAGCCGACATCAGGAAATTTCTACGGGAAAATTGTGGTTTTGGTTTGTTCATGTCCATTACAGATTTAAGATCGTTCAAAGCCGGATGGTTCCCGCTTTAAATCAAGGTTCATTTATACTTGGTTCAGGCCACTGTTTGCCGATTAGTGGCCTAATAACAAATATAGAATATTTTGCTACCCCTCAAGAACCACAACTACTATCCTTTGTAACAATTTAAATGGATTGTTAGGGCTTAAAATTTCATTTTAGTTAATCGAAATAATTAATGATTCAGCTGCCAAAGTGCCCTGAAAGTTTACCTGTAGACAATGAAAACAGCAATCCTGCCGGTAAAAGCTTTTGTTTCAGTTTTAGATGCACAGGTACTTAGTCAATCCGATCCATTAAGCCTTATGGCCTAAGCCTCAAAAGCAGACCATCTACTGGCTGAAAGAGTTGTACTTTAAGGACTAAATATTGTACTTTCTCCAGTATTAATTGTATTTGTTTACAACATCAAAAAAGATTATTCTTCTACAACGATTTTTGCTTTATGAATTCCAAGATTTTGAAGATGACCAATCATAGCAGCCGTAAATGCATCCGGCCCACATATGTAATACCACCTGTTTTCTTCTCCAATATACGCTTTCAATAGATCCAGGTCAATGGTTCCGCTTTGATTTTCGGGGTTTAGCGGTGCTTTCAATACGTCTATATAATGATCACCAAGCATATATTTAAGCTCCGTTCTGAGGATAATATCATCCTCATTATGATTGGCAAACAACAGTGTATTTCCTGATAAGGAATTTTCAAGTTTCAGTTGTCTGAGGATGGCTAAGAATGGGGTAATACCAGCCCCTCCTGCTATAAAAATACCAGGCCCTTTATATTGTATTGTACCGAATACATCATGTATGATCAGTTCATCCATTGGATTCAAAACAGAAAGTTTTGCGGTTAAACCATTACGTTCTTTATATATTTTGATAGTGAATTCCAGGTATTCCGACTGATTAAGTGAAGTAAAAGTAAATGGACCAACAATAGACTCAAGTCCTGGTTGGTTAATAGAAACATCCGTTGCCTGACCTGGTACAAAAGTATAACCCGCGGGCTTCTCGACAGTAAAACGTTTCACATTATGCGTTACATATTCAACACTTAATATTTTAACAATATGTTTGCCTACCTTATTTAGCTCTTCCATAACAACGGCTATTTTACTACATTAGAGACAAGTAACCAACAAAGGGTTACAAATATTGTGCTGCTTTATGATTAAAGTAAAAAGAATTTATGATTTATCCCTTGAACAAGACGGCTTTAGAATTCTTGTAGATCGATTATGGCCACGCGGATTAAAAAAGGAAAACGCAGCTATTGATTTATGGCTAAAAGAAATTGCACCTTCAACAGAACTACGTAAGTGGTTTAACCATGAGCCGAAAAAATGGCAGGAATTTAAAAATAAGTACTTTGATGAGTTGTCAACAAATAAAGCACTGCAAGTGATTGTATCAGCATACGACGACAACTCCACGATTACGCTTCTTTATGCAGCACATGACCAACAATTCAATCATGCGCTTGTACTTCAAAGTTTTCTGATGACTGAAATTGGTTCATAAAAGAACCGAAGCCATAAGTCCTATCGTCATACAATAGCAATTTGTGCATTGTAAAAGGCATCTGAAAAGAAGATGCTACTGGAATACTGGAATAGTTGGTATATTGTGACACAGATTAATTTGCGATTGGATATCATTGAAAAAGAAGGTTAGTTTAAAGAAAGGGGTTATTGCCTCATTTATTTTTGTGCTCATTTTTTGTTTTGCACAAAGCGTTATTTTCTTTGATACAGGAAACTTAAAGCAGGATTTAATTTCTGAACCTTGTGCTCATGACGCTTTTTTTGAAGAAATCCCTATGGATTTTGGATACTCATGCGCTGTTAAAAAGATACAGCATTTTAAACAAAGCCTACAAAGGATCAGTGCAAATGTGTGGAACAACAGGCAGCTTTCTATTCCTAAAATTGCAATAGCCTACTGGAACTGGCCACAACCTGGCGAAAACAAATTCCTGTTCAGATTCACTCCCTTTTAAATTTTTATAACTATTAGTAAGGCTGCAACGGTCTTATCACAGCTGTATTTTACCACTAGAGAAGTGCGTTAAATACAGCATTGCTATTTAATTATTTAACATTTAAAAAGAGAAATTGAATTATGAATTGCCCAAATTGTCAGGAAACTTTATTAATGACTGTAAGAAACAACGTTGAAATTGACTATTGCCCCAAGTGCAGGGGTATATGGTTAGACAGGGGGGAATTGGATAAACTGTTATCGCAAGAAAGTTCTAAAAGTACTTATGTAAAAGATCATGAGTCTTTCAAACCAGAATATCGTGATCAGCATAGCTACCGTACAGGTCATGGATACCCCAAAAAGAAAAAATCATTTCTGGAGGATCTCTTTGATTTTTAATTAAACTTGTAATTGTTTATTGAAGCAGGTTATCTAATTAGATGCCTGCTTTTTTATTTAAGTGTTTTCAGAAGAACATTGTTTGCCATCTATATAGAAATCTTCGGTTATTTAAGCATAGAAATACACAAAAAAGCATATATATTTGGGCTCAAATTTTTAGAAATATATTTTTATGGCAAAGGCATCCGAAATTAAAGTTGGAAATATTTTACGTTTCAATAACGAACTGGTAACCGTTACAGAGATTTTACACCGTACACCAGGTAAAGGTGGTGCGTTCTATTTGGGGAAATTTCGTAACATCAAAACAGGAAAAATTGTTGAAGCTCGTTTAGGAACAGATGAGCAGGTTGAAATTTGCCGTGTAGAAACTAACGATTTTCAATATTTATATGAGGAAGGGGATTATTTTGTCGTAATGGATAATGTTACTTTTGAGCAATTCAATGTTCCTAAATCATTATTCGGACCATCTGCAAAATTCCTGAAAGAAGGAATGGATGTAATCGTTTCTGTCGAAAGTGAAGAACCGATCATGGCACAAGCACCAAACTTTGTAGAATTGGAGATTACCTATGCAGAACCGGCAGTTAAAGGCGATACTTCTTCCGGAGCGTTAAAATATGCGACCACAGAAAATGGTATTGAAATAAAAGTTCCATTATTTGTGAATCAAGGTGATAAAATAAAAGTTGATACGCGCACTGGAGAATACGTTGAACGTGTTAAATAAAATGCGCTGATGAAATAAAAAACGGCTTAGAGAAATTTAAGCCGCTTTTTTTATTTTTAAACAAGCATTATCTTTATAAATGCATAAAAAGGAAACCGTTTCTCATAGCCTGTACGATTTGTATAAAATCATGGGACTTCCTTTAGATGCTGTTGATCCGAAATCTGGTTTTACAGCTCATTTCTTAAGAGAAACATTTACCAGACTTCCATTTAAGTCTATTGCCTACAGGCCTGATTATTTCAGTTTTACTTTTGTAAGAAATGCCCACGGAAAGTATATCATCGATGAGCTAACCTATCCAATACAACCGGGAACTATCTATTTTACCAACCCTGGTAACTTTCGGCAGTTTGAATGGTATGACATCACAGATGCTTTCCATATCACATTTAAAGAATCTTTTTTAAAAGAATATGTACATGATGATGTGTACAAAGACTTTTCATTCTTATTAACTGAAACTGTTCAACCCAAAGTCCTGCAACCTGCCGAGTTTAATGAAATAGAATTACTATATCGACAAATTCATAAAGAACAAATTGGTCACTCACCTTATAAAAACCGGATTATTGCAAGCCTGTTTGTTGCCTTACTGCTTAAAATAAAAGAATATTTTTGGCAGGACTACAATCCGATTTATGAGGGAGATAAAAGCTCCCAAATTGTAAAAGCATTTAAACAAAATCTGGAATCTCATTTCCGTAACCTTGTTCAGGGGAAAACCCAAACCCCATTAAGGGTGCAAGATTACGCTGATATGCAACACCTTCACCCCAATTATTTAACTACAGTAATAAAAACCAAAACGGGAAAGTCTATTGGAGCCTGGATTGCTGAAAAAACTACTGCAGAAGCAAAGTCTTTACTTCAAAACTCAGCTATGACCATAAAAGAAATAGCTTATCGTTTAGGATTTACTGAAACCACTCATTTTAGCAACCATTTTAAGAAAAACACCAACTTCAGTCCTGCGGGATACAGAAAAGATCATCAATCTTAGAAATTCGTATCTACACCTATAATCTTCGTAATGCTGCAAACTATTTCCTTTTGCACCTTTGCCTTATCAAATTAAGAATATGAAAAAATTATCAGATAAGGTCATTCTAATTACCGGTGCTTCCAGAGGGATTGGGTCTGCCATTGCAATAAAATTAGCTTCCCAGGGAGCAAAAGTAATCATCAATTTTGCGGGAAGTAAAGAGGATGCAGAAAGCGTAGCCAGCAGTATCATTATGAGCGGCGGAGAAGCATTTGTATTGCAGGCAGATGTAAGTAAACCTCTACAGGTAAAGCATCTTTTTGATGCTGCTATCGCCCACTATGGTCGAATCGATGTTCTGGTAAATAATGCAGGCATTATGATCACCAAATTACTTAAAGATACTACAGATGAAGATTTCAGCCGCCAGTTTGACATCAATGTAAAGGGAACCTTCAATACTATGCGTGAGGCAGCCACTCAATTGGCTGATGGAGGAAGTATCATTAATTTTTCTACCTCCGTTAATCGACTGATGCTCCCTGGTTACAGTACCTACGTTGCTGCCAAAGCTGCAGTTGAACAACTCACCAGGGTATTTGCAAAAGAAGTGGGTTCCAGAGGTATTAATGTAAACTCCATCTCTCCGGGACCAACAAACACAGCACTGTTCACAAATGGAAAATCTCAGGAAGTCATTGATCGACTGGCTTCAATGTCGGCTTTTAACAGAATCGGTGAACCTGAAGATATTGCACAAATTGTAGCATTTCTTGCCAGTGACGAAGCCAAATGGATTTCTGCTCAAAACATTGGTGTAAATGGCGGGATGGCATAGCACCGCTTAGATTTAAATCCTTATGGCATGTAAGTAATGGGTATGAAGCGGAAGTTTTAAGATGACCTCAATATGTTTATTAAAACGACTTTTGATCTGACTGTTTACCTGACCTATTAAAGCATTTAATTTATCCATTTCTTCATGGAAATATTTTTTTTCCTCTAGTATTTCAGGTAGTTCAATTGTGGTTTCAAAACAAATGATATCGCTTTCCCTGGATACCTTTATATCTGGATATGGGTTATTACTTTTCAAATAATACAGCACATGATTTACAAGTTGATGGTAATGATAATCAGCTATGTGCCCATCACGCATTGAGGAAGGCACGCTAAAAACGGAATGGGTATTTAACTTGACTTTATTTTCAGGAACCAGTTCATCGTTAAAATCTAATGTATACAATGCTTCAATCTCATTCACTTCCTTAATGACCGTATAAACCTGATCGTCTTTTGGAGTAATGTATATTACGTTGGTTAATTTCTTAAAGTTCATTTCAATACCTCCTTTAGAGGTAAAATAAAAAAAACAGAAAAAAGTTTTAAATAAAACAGAAAAAGCTTCAGGAATCTGAAGCTTTTAATTTTAGTAAGTCCCACCTCCTCCATTGTTTCCGCCACCACCGCCGGTGCTGGCAGCAACAAGAACGATATTGCCTCTTATCTCACCGCTTGTAAAATCTGAACTATGGATATTAACGTACCATTTTCCTGATAAAAGCTGATTGATCTCTGTAGCATTCAATGCTCTTGTTGTTCCTGTTAGCGTACCGGAGCTGCCGGTACTAAAACCCGGAATTTCAATCACAATTGGTGAGCTGACCGAATTTGATCCGTTATCTGCACCATGAAAGTGCATACCGGTGGTAGTTGCAACAGCAGATCCTAGTTGCCAATTAATCGTATACTCAATGGTTTTAGACTGCTCTCTATAAGTAATGTCAGCTGTGCCTGAACCGGTTGTGGTAACCACCGGAACTTCATTGGAACCTTTTAACTGCACTGTAGCAGTATAAGTCCGGTAAATAATTTCAGGTTTGTTACTTTTCTTTTTACATCCTGAAAAAACAAATAAGAAGATGGCTGCAATTGCCAAAATTGCAGAAAGGGGTTTGACTGAATAAGTTTTCATAGCGGATAAATTAAATTATCTATTAATTACTCCGATTGACAGTACGTAAAGGGCGATAATTTTGATAGATTTTAGGACTGTCCTGTCATCATCGCTTCAATTACAATACGCGTTTTTTTGTAAAAAGGTTGCCTGACGATTTGATATAAGCATGATTAAATACCGGAATCTTTCCTTGAGGTAATTAGCTGAATAATTCTTGCATATCGCGATCCGCGGTAGGTATTTTCTTAAGAAAATCGTCGAATCCAACGTTTTCCTGCGAGCTATACATGCCATAAGCATCCAGAATATATCCTATCTGCTTGTCTTTATCTTCCAGTAAATAAAGAACAGCGTTATCAGCAGGGTCAGAATCTCCTTCAAAGCGATAGGTCTTAATTATGGTGAGGTCTTCAGGGTTGTAGATTTTATTGACTCCTACTCCTTGCATTTTGCCGTGATCTGTCATCTTTATTTCGTTAGCTAAACCTTTGATTCTTAGTTTCTCTAAGATCTGACTCAGGGTATTCATTTCTATCGGATTTTCCATAATACATCTTTTTTGCTCCAAGTAAAACAAGAACCTCTGCAAATGGTTTGCTTTTCTTACCAAATTAGCGCTAAAAACTATTCATACAAATTATCCATATCTTGCAAACATGATCCCCAGAGGCAAATTATACATCAGCAATAAAGATTTAGTTACTGGCATCTATTATTGTTTCACCGACTGTTTTAAACCCCAAAAAACAGATACATCTGAGCAAAACACCAATAAACTGATCTGCCTTTCTGTGCGTACAGGTTTCGACCTGGTTTTAAGCGCATTAAATTTCCCAGCTGGCGCTGAAATTTTAGTAACCGCTATAAATATCCCCGGTATGTTTAAGATCATTGCCGGCCATAATTTAATACCCACTCCTTTGCCGGTGAATAAACAAACCTTAAGTATATCGCCAGCAGACTTGGAATCTGCAATAACACCTGCAACAAAAGCCATACTGATCACCCATCTTTTCGGTGCAATTATGGAAACGGATGAAATAAACGCGATTGCCAGAAAGCATAAGCTGATTGTATTCGAGGACTGTGCCCAGGCTTATGCAGGGAATGCTTATAAGGGTAATCCTAAATCAGACGTGGTCATGTTTAGTTTTGGCCTTATTAAAACCAATACCGCTATCCGCGGGGCGATAATCAACATAAAAAATCCAGCTTTGTATGCAGATGTTTCATCAAGAAATGAGCAATATGACCTTCAGGATACCACAAGTTTTCTAAAAAAACTATTTAAAGTTTTACTGATAAAACTCCTCAGTACTAAAACCATTTATACCGGATTTTATGTACTTGTAAAAGCAATAGGTAAAGATTTTGAAGAGGTATTGGCCAGCTTTACAAGAGGCTTCCCTGGTGATGATGTTTTTAAACAAATTCGTTATCGTCCTTGTCTGCCAAACAAAAAACTACTACAAAAAAAACTAAGTAACTTCAGTCAACGTACCATTGATGCAAGAATACAATTGGCTAATGATATTTTACCGCATCTCCCAAACGACTACAAAATTGGAATGCGGAATACAAACCATACTTATTGGGTTCTGCCAGTTGAAACCAGATATCCGGGGGAACTTATCAGCTTCCTGCGCAGCAATGGTTTTGATGCTTCACAAAAGGCATCCAGTCTGATAAAACTAAGCGCAGCAGAGCGCATCGCAAAACCTGAAGAGCTGGTGCTGGAGCACATTGTCTATCTGCCCGCATACCCTTCTATGCGAAAGAAAGACCGGGATAAGCTAATTCAGCTACTGGTCAAGCACAAGTTAATTGCTCAGCGAGGGGAACCAGTCAGCTGACAACGCTCAGCTTTATAATCATTATATTAGCATCAGAATAGTCAACAAAGCATAAAATCATGGCTTACAATGAACAATTAGCTGATCGCGTACGAGAATTACTTTTCGACCAGGAAGAGGTAACTGAAAAGGAAATGTTTAGCGGAATATGTTTTATGGTGGATGATAAAATGTGCATCTGCGTCTCAGGCACTGAATTGCTCTGCCGTATCGGAGCAGAAAAAGTAGGGGCTGAACTGGAAAAGGGTAGCTGCCGGAACATGATGAACAACGGTCGTCTCATGAAAGACTATGTCTATGTGGAAGATACCGCCTTTGACAATGCTATGAAACTGAAGTACTGGGTAGATCTTTGCCTGGAATTCAATCCAAAAGCCAAGTTATCAAAGAAAAAAAAACGGGATTAACGCTGCTTTACAACTTTATGCAACAAGATTCCGGTCATATTGAGATACGATGGCCGGAGTCTTGTTGAAGGTCAACTATTGCTTTGATTTCCCTAAATTCATAAGGTAGGCCCGTATATCTGCCAGATCACTTTTGGAAAGTGCTAATCCTGTTGGATCAGGCATGATGCTGTTAGCCAACTGTTTCTTTTCCTTTATTTTCTGAACATCTAAAACATGTTGTTTTCCTGCCAAATCCTTAATCACCAAAGTATTTCCTTGTGACAACATAAAACCTGAAACCACATTTCCATCTTTCATGGTGATCACCCAGGGTTCATAGCCAAAAACTATCGCCGCGCTTGGGTTAATAATGGCATCCAGTAAAGCAACCTGATCATATTTCTTATTGATATTGGTCAGATCTGGTCCAATGGTCTTTCCAAAATCCCCCACCTTGTGACAAATCGCACATTTGGTATTGAAAATAACTTTACCATTTTTGATGTTACCAGCAATTTTATTAATCTGCGGGATAGAAAATATTTTATTTCCCGCAGCTTCATGTGATCCTGTTTTTTCAAGATTAGCCTGAAGCTTATCCAGTTCCTGAATATTTTTTGAATCAACATCTTTCTTTTCAGCAATTTTTGGCCAATCATACAGAGAAAACCACTCGTTGCTTTTCCTGAAATTTATCCAGTATCCGGCATGCTCTTTTACATCTGCAAGTGAACTCTTCTGAAGTTCCAGCATGGATTCTACACTTTTTGTCGTATTGATAAAGGCCAGGGCAACTACTGCTCTTTTACGTTCTTCCTTACTTATTTGCTTACTACCTGCCCTTACAGATAGATCTTTAACGGCTGTAGGTGGATGAATTCTCCAGGCTATTTTAGCAAACTTATCGCTCCATTGTAAGGGAGCTTCATTTCCGATAGCTTTTTTTATTGCCGCAAATACGGTATCTTCTTTTCCTGTAGCGGCAATCCCCAACGCATTTAAATACCAAGGGTCGACCCCGTCATATCCCCCTGCAAGACTTACCATCAACTTAGTCGATTCAGCAGCAGGTAAATCTCTTAAGGCAATAGCCACTTCCCGTCTGACAGCAGGTGAAGGATCATTTACAGCAATATTTAATAACGCCGGCAGTGCTGTTTTATCTTGCTTCAAAGCTCTGAATGCGGTCAAACGAATGGTAGCATCTTTATCATTCAATAGCTTCTTCACTGCTGCTTTACCACTTTCCCCTAATTGCGCCATAAGCCATACCGCACGGGCCTTGTGAAATGAATTGGTTGATTTCAGAATACCCTTTACCTGATCAATCACACCTGTTCCCTTAGCTTTTAGTGCCACGAAACCTGCATTTCTAACATTAATGGCTGGATTTAACAAAGCTTGTATCTGGCCATCTACCGTATTTAGATTAATATCAGGAAGCTCAAGGTGCTTTCCGGTTGGTGTAATTCTGTAGATCCTCCCAAATCCCTTTTGATCATCCATCTTGTGTCCGCCAACTACCGGGTCATACCAATCTGCAATATATAAAGCGCCGTCGGTGCCCACTGAGATATCACTTGGACGAAACCATTTACTTTCACTGGTCACTTTATCGTCCCATTTATAATTGTCGTCCACTGTTTTTAATGTGGAAATAAAGTTCTTCCTGTTTAATTCAAAACCTGCTCCCTTAATCTTCGGCTTGTAGCCGTAAATTACATTTTTACCTGCTTCACAACTCAATAGCATTCCCCGGTATTGTTCACCAAAGGCATCGCCTTCGTAAACCACCATTCCTGTTGGTGATCCTGCCCCGGTATTGTCACCGGCAGGCATTACTCCCGGATCCTGCTGATGCCAATGCGCTGTAAAAGTTGATTGCCCCGGACGTTGATCTGCCTGCCAGTACCGATTTCCATCTGCACTGAAATAACCCGCATTACCCCCCTCCATTACCCAGGTGGTACGACAGGTAACCACCTGGTCATCGTTATCACTTTGCCACATATTACCGTAGGAATCCAGGGCCAGTTCATATGCATTCCTAAAGTTGTGCGCCATTACCTCAAGCCCTTTTCCATCTTCCCCTATGCGCAAAGCCAATCCTCCAACCCAAACTTTACCGTCATCACTTTTCTGTCCCCCGTTATTTTCTTTGTTGTAAGGGCTCCCTCCAGTGTAAAGACTTCCTGAACGAAGATTCCATCCTGCTTTATCCTTTACCTCATGAGGGCCTGCATTTCCAACATTAAAATACCATTTCCCATCAGGTCCCGCTACCAAAGAGTGCAAACTATGGTCATGGTCTTTTCCACCAAATCCGGTCAGGAATATCTCCTTTGAATCTGGTTTGTCATCCCCATCCTTATCAGTATAAACAACAATTGAAGGTGCACAGGAAACGATCACTTTATTGCCAATTACAGCAATTCCCAACGGCGAGATCAAATCCTTATCTTCAACAAAAACTTTAGAACGGTCACTTTTTCCATCGCCATCGGTATCTTCAAGAATCACTACCCTATCCCCATTGGCATGGTGAATAAATTTAGTGGAATCGTTATTATAATTCCGATAATTAACCGCTTCGGTGATCCAAACACGTCCTTTGGCATCTACATCCATATTTGTTGGATTATAGAATTGTGGTGATTCTGCCCAAACGGTAGCAGTAAAGCCTTTAGGAAGGTATAACCCTGCATGAAGATTAGTCGAATCCAGTCCTGAAATATCCGGGTGATCATCCCGCTCTGACCTTAAAAATAGGAATGAAATGCCAATCAAAATCAATAACAGATATTTTATCATAATGGTTTATTTTTTTGACCTGATATGGGTCTGGTTTTATTTTGTTTCAGGAAAAACGGAATGTAAATAATCAAGGTTCTTTACGTAGCTTTCAAAAATGGGTTGATCAGCCGGAACCGCACCTTCAATCTGGATCCAACCCCTGTAGTCAATGTGTTCAATAGCAGAACGGACCTTTTTAAAATCCACATTTCCTGCTCCCAGTAAAACTCCGATTTCTTTCATGTGAAATTCGCAAATTTGGTCCTTTTTGCCTAACCAACGTATCTCTTTGTAAATGTCATAGCCCATTTGATTGGAATTACACACATCATAATATACCTTTATGTTTTTAGAACCGACGGCATCAATAATCCTCATATGCTCCTCAGCATTTAACCAGGATTCTATACCAAGGACAATGCCTGCCCGTTCCGCTTTTTGTGCTACTCCTTTAAGTCGACTTATCACCTCCTTTTGCCCAGCGGCGTCATTCTTTAAATCCCCTTTATTAAAAAAAGCCAGCAGAACAACTTTAACACCCAAATCTCTGGCAACATCAATACTGTCACTTACCCATTCTTCTGCACGAGGATCAGATTTATAAGGAACCTCGTTCAGCTCTCCCAAAGCCAGACCGGAAAATTGTATATTTAATTCAGTAGCTGCAGTCTTATAAGATTGCTGCACTGCCTTTTGTCTCAAATGCATCTGATTGCCAGTATTTCCCATGCTCAACTGTACTCCATCCAAACCTATTTTTTTGCCCAATGCCATTGCCTCAACATCGTTTGCTTTACCTATAGACCAATCGCAGGCACCTATTTTGATCCCGTTTTTACCAGCTGCAAACAATTCTGACAGATTTCCAAACGCATTTATACCAAAGCCGGCTGCGCTTAACTTCAAAAGTTCTCTCCTGTTCATTTTATCTTTGGTTATATTCTAGATTAGCAGGCATTTGCCAATAATTTTGCTTCGATAAATGCTTTGGCACGGGGTACATCACTTTCATCCAGGTGCTCTATAATCAGCGGAATATCCGGATGGTCTTTTCTCAGACGACTTAGATATAAGTCGTAATTTAACGCGCCTAAACCTGGTGCAGGCAAATCTATCAAACCTACCCCCCTTAAAGCATGTGCTTCACTTGCATCAATATGGGCCATCTTTACGCCATTCATTCCTGAGGAACGCTTTACATCTTTTGCATGCGAAATTTTGATTTTATCAGATAAGGCATCAAAAATATGGTTTAGCGTAAGGTCCATTTTGTCAATATTGTGATCCTCAAAATAATTGGTCGGGTCCATCAACAGCCCTAAATGCGGATCATTGATATCCCTAAATAATCTAAGTGTTTCCTCAACCGAACCAATCACATTGTTTACATAGGTTTCAGTCAAAAATACTACACCGTGTGCACTTGCATGCGCAACAAGATCGGCTATCACTGCCCGGCATTCTTCATAACCCTGTTCAGTTTTGTTTTTAGGATGATGTACCCAATCACTATCAGAATCAAAGGTTCCCGTTTCACTGATCACATAAGGAGCGCCCAGATCATGTGCAAAACGGATGATCTGTTTTAAATGATCCAGATTTTTCTTTCTTTTAGTCAAATTTGGATGAACCAGATTTGTATATCCCGAAATGCAGCTGATCGGCAGATTATATTTTTCAAAAGTATTGCGGATCTGCCTACACTTTTCTTTAGTGATGCTGTCGGTATCCAAATCCATATCTTTAAAACTCAGGTCGAGCTGAACGGTATTAAAATTGAGTGCTTTTATCCGTTTGGCAGTTTCTTCCAAAGCGTAAGGAAAATATCCTGTAAATATCCCAGTCTGTATCATTAGTCGATTATTTCTTTTATTTCTACCGCCCTGTGTTCCTTTGCAGAAAGATAGCAGGCATCTACTAAAGCCATTGTTTTCAAATTGTCTTTTCCACTGATTTCCGGTTCACAATTTTCTTCAACAGCACAAAGCAACTGTGCCATTGGACCCGCAAATGCATCAGGAAACCATACTTCATCCCATCTGGGCTGTATCCATTGACCAGGGAACTGAGTTGTTGTAAGGTCTAATGTGCTTGGTACCCGATCAGGGTAAAATGGCCAGCCTATTGACCCTTTTGCCATTCCTTCGGTACCTTCAACACGCCAGTTGATGTAATTGTCCTGCATAGCTCCTTCTCTGGAAGGACCAGTCCAGACATCATCCCATGAAGATGCCCTGAAACCATTTGCATATTCTAAAATATAAAGTGCGATTCCATCTTCATGATCAAACTTTTTACTTGTTCTCGGATCTTTACATACACTGGTAAAAATTCTTTCCGGATCACCAAACAGGTACCTGAATGTATCCAGATGATGAATACTCATGGTACGTAAGGTAACAAAGCCCAAAGCTTCCTGCCAGGGTGCCCAATGTGGTATAGCGCGCATGTCAATAGAAGCAAAAACGGGAACACCTAAAAACCCCTGATCTATGGCCGACTTACATGCCCTGATGGACTGATCATAACGCATATTCTGGTTCACCCCAAGTTTGATTCCTGCTTCCTCACACAGCGATACAATTTCCTTAGCCTCAGCATAACTTGTACCCATGGGTTTTTGAATTAAAATCCCTTTAATATGGTCGGCATGTTTTACAGCATTGCGGATCACTTCCAACTGAATATCCGGTGGTACCGCAATGTCTAAAATCTCCACCTCAGGATCTTTAAGCAGATCCATATAAGCACCATAAACTTTGCCTATATCATGACGTTGGGCAACCTTGCATGTGGTTTCCCCGGAGCGGGATGAAATAGCAATCGGATTAAAACCTGCCTGTCTGTAAGCTACAAGTTGACAATCTGCCATAATAAAGCCAGCACCGATACATCCAATTCCAAAGTGCCTATTTTTTGGCAATTGCGGGAGGTAATCCAAAACAACATCTGAAGCAGTATTTATCATTAATTTTCTTTTAATGTGATTTCATTTTCCTTTTTAAGGAAATCTGTATCAGCTGACAATCCGGTCGTACCGGATGCTAAAAATGCATCATCTGCTACAACCTTCACAGGAGTAATACAGGATTTGTTTTTTTCTCTGAAAGGGACATTATCGCTTAAATTATATGCAGAAATAAGTGACCAACGCGGCTTATCGGATAAATTAGCTTCAGACATGTGCAACAAATTGCTATGAAAAAACAGGACATCACCTGGCTTTAACACCACCTCAACCCTTTCAAACCTGTCAAGTGCCTGTTCTACAAAATTCATATCAGCACCTTGTTGTTCACCGGCAAAAGAATGTTCCAGACGCCCCATTTTATGTGAACCTTTTAAAACCTGTAAACATCCGTTTTGACTATTGGCTTCAGTGAGCGCAAGCATCACACTTATCATGGCTTCAGGATATAAAAATCCATTCTTATACCAATATCCATAATCCTGATGCCATTCCCATGCTCCCCCAATCTTAGGTTCCTTCTGCATCAGTTTAGAATGGAAATGACAAACTTCACCCTCGCCCAATAGGGTTTGAACTGCATTTACAATCCTTTCGCTTCTAATCAGCAAACCATAAACATCGTCACCGGGTGTAAACCATAAAGTGAGTTTAGTACTTTTGTTGGTTTGATCGTTAAAGTCCATCGCATTTGAGCGCATTACCTGATCTCCGGTTGCAATGCTGTAAAGCAATTCTACACCTTTTGTACTGAGAAAATCCGGTATAATCAGGTATCCATCAATCAGATACTGTTCCCGTTGTTGCTGCGTTAAAATTTCACCGGCCATCGTTCAGGGTTTTAAATTATAATTTAAACGAATATAAAGATACACCATCCTGCATTCTGATACTTTTTGATCAGTTACTGCAATTTTTTTGACCTGAGACACAAGGCTACCCATCACATCAAATATATTCGTAGCTTTAGCCCTGACCAAATATTCATTTTACCAATCGTCTGAGTGTTACTCTTATGAAACCATTGCATGAAAAGTTAATTTTAGAACCAAAGAATTCTTTTGTCCTGCAGAAAGATGTGTACCCTTATTATCCTACCCCATGGCATTATCACCCGGAATATGAGCTGGTACTTGTCGTAAAAAGTTCTGGCATGAGAACCGTTGGTGACCACAATGAACCTTTTACAGATGGAGATCTGGTATTTTTAGGCCCAAACCTGCCTCATTCCTATCAAAATGATCCAATGTATTACCAGGGGGACCCTTCACTTAGTGCCCAAGCCATAGTTATTCATTTCAAAGAAGACTTTCTGGGAAAAGACTTTTTTAATCTTCCTGAAATGGTTCAGGTAACACAACTGTTCAACAAAGCTAAATATGGGATAAAGATTACCGGAAGTACACGGCAGCAGATTTCAGACATCATGCTTCAAATGCATACCGTTAACGGGCATAAAAGAATTTTACAATTACTTTCTATCCTTGAAATACTTTCCACTTCTGATGAAGTGGAGCTCCTTACCAATCCAGGTTTTGTTCAGCAACATCTCGTTTCAGATGATGACAGGATCACAAAAGTCCATGAGTATATTATGAAGAACTTTCAAAAAGACATTTCATTGGCTGAAGTAGCTGAGATTGCAAACATGTCTGTCCCATCTTTTTGCCGGCTCTTTAAGTCCTCTACGAGAAAGGCTTTCTCTAACTTTGTAAATGAAATAAGAGTCGGTCATGCCTGCAGGTTGCTTTTAGAAGACAGGGAAAGTATAGCTCAGATCTGCTACAAAAGTGGCTTTAACAATATGTCCAATTTCAATCGTCAGTTTAAGCGATTAAAAGAACGGTCGCCCTTGCAGTATAGGCAAAGAATATCCAGATGATAGGGGATATCGTAAGTCGCATCCCCTCTTACCTCATCTGTTTTATGCATGATAAGCAAGCGCAAACTGCTTTGCAAAATCCTCAAGCTTTATTTTACCGATCGGAACATTTTTATTCAAGTCAAAATCTTCCCAGAGTACACCACTTCTAATGGCTGTACCCATCTCTTCATAATTTCTTGCAATTTCTTCAGGAAGTCCGGCTCCTACCATTCCCTCAAATGCCTGGGCATCCTCAAATGCTACCCAAGGCAGTTCGGGCTTACCAATTGCTTTTCCTATCTGCTCAGCAACCTCTTTAAGCATACGCCTGTCACTTGCAATGTAAAGGATACTCTTTCCGCTAAAACCTTCCTGAATCTTATTTGCGGCAACGGCAGCGATGTCTTTCGGATCAACCATAATAATCGTCTGATCTGCGCCATAGTTAGCCCCGATAATTCCCATATGTTTAATCATATCCAGGTTTCCGTAGAAGTTATTATAAAAATACGCCGGACGTAGAATCAGGATATCGATATCTTCAAGTTTCCCAAAAATCTGTTCAACTTCAAAAAGTCCGGCAATGGGGCCTGTTCCTTTAGCGAGATGCGCACCTATGCTACTCAGTAAAACTACTTTTTTAACACCTGCAGCCTTTACTGCATTTGCATAATGTTCACCAACTTCTTTAATATGTCCTTTTAAATCATTGGTTGAAAAATCATTAGGTACCATCAGATATACTACGTCCGCTCCTGTAAAAGCATCGGTCAGGAAGCGTTCATCGCTTACAGATCCAATTGCTGGTATACCACCAATACTTGTAATCTCTTCTGATTTATCCTTGTTACTACTAACGATACTTACCTGATGTCCTGCAGAGATCAGATGGGTTGAAAGTGGCCTGCTGATATTTCCCAGTGAGCCGGTTATAATTATTTTCATGATTATGCTGTTTTTATTTCATCACAAAGTTATATTTGCACTTACTTTTATACAAGTACTTACCCCAAAGTATGTATTATGACAGCAATCAAAGAAAGTTCAACGTTAAACGCCAATAGAGAAAATAACAAAGCCACCTGCCCTATCAGTTTTGTGATGAGCAAAATTGGCGGTCACTGGAAACCTATTATACTTTACCATCTTATGAGCGGCCCGAAAAGGTATAGTGAATTAAAGAAATTGATACCTGCCATAACCGAAAAAATGCTGATCCAGCATCTTAAACAGATGCAGCAGGAGGATCTGGTTGTTCGCAAAGCGGAAAACATTGTTCCACCTTTTGTAACCTATAGCTTAAGTCCTGAAGGTGAACAGTTAAAACCTATTCTGGATGCAATGGTAGAATGGGCATTTGCACGGGATTTTTTTGCTTAACATAAGGTATGCAGGCGAAGACCTGAACATGTCAAAGCCTGATGCATTGGGCTAATGGTTCTGGTATTTTTCAACTTCCTGGTTTGTTGCTGGGATTATTTCAGCAACTTCTGCCCGATTGTCTTTATAAACCCTCACTCTTACCGGAACATCAGCTTTATTTGCTTCTTTAATCAATTTAATATACCCATCGCTATTCTTTAATCCAAGATCGATAAAGAAAAAACTGGCACTGGGATAAAGCGCTAATTTAACCGTATCATTCTGTGTCGATCTTATTTCCGGAAAAGCAAGACCAGCGGCTATTGTGTCCCCCTCCTTTACCCGCTTTCTTTTTTCGTTTTGCTTACTACAGGAGGAAAAAAACATCATAAAACCAACACTTAATATGCTAAAAATAAAGAAAATGATTGTTTTTAACTGAAACATGCCACAAGCGTTTAAAACTTCAATTTATACATAATTTATGTATCTACCTATAAAACATATCACCCAAATTTGTTACAATAAAACAACTGACTAAAGGCATATGCTCATACTATTTTTACTAATTTAGAATGTTGCTAAAAAAAGTCCATGGAAATAGAGTAATGACATTTCCGAACACAATTATTAAAAGCAGCCAGCGTTTAAACTGATAATAAATCAATGGGGAAACCCTATTTAATAACTTACAAAATCAGAATTCAATGAAAAAACTGAGGTCAAAAGTAGTAAAAGCACTGAAAAGAGAATTTACCTTCGAATGCATCATTTCATCAAGAATGAACCAGGTTATTTTAAATGTTAAAAACATTGATTTTGAACAGCACCTTGGACAGTTGATACAGCAAACCCAGCAGATCGTTGACAAATATTTCCCGCAAAGAGAAGAACATCTTTGCCTTGTAATCCGAGAAATTGGCGGAACCAATCAGAACACATTTAAAATTTGGAAATCTGTTTATTAAAAGAAAAACGCCTGTAGTTTGTGTGCAAACTACAGGCGTTAATCCTATTCTTTTAGGCTTTCTTTAGGCGAAAGACTTTGGTTTCATGGGAGGCTACTTTACCAATCCACTTATTACCCTTTCCAATAACTTTATGCTGCCATAAATCTTTAATTTCATATTTATCAGCTAAACCCAGATCGCTGAAAGCTACTTTTGCATTTTGAGTTGTTGCTGCCTTATTCAGTATAGCAACTGCAAAATCACCATTGGCCAGAGGGCGAACAAAAATATCCCAGGTATCATTTTTAACTTTTCGCTCCGCTTGTTTACCTAACGAATCCTGGTTTAAAGCAATGACTTCTTCATTTAGTAAAATACGTCTGGTGCTTTCATTCATAGTTCTGATATCACTACTGGCATATAATGGAGAGTTTAACATACACCACATGCTCATTTGACTTTGGTATTCTGCATCGGTACAGCCGTTGGCATTAAATGCACCAGATGGACCTTTTACTCCTTTTAAGCCTACATTAAGCATATCTCCATCATTCCAATGCCCAGGGCCGGAAAAACTGGCTAAACCAGCATTTTTATCAATCACATTGTAAATGCCAACCCCACCTTTACCATCTATGTCGTTCCATTTGTCTCTGATATCAAAAGTGGTACGCCAGCTCTGTCCACCAACTTCAGCACCCCAGTTCCAAGCTTCTCTAGGCCCCCATTCACAAATACCAAGCGTAATATCCCTGCCGGAGTTACGTAAAGCCTGCGCCATTTTTCCATACCGTTGCTTTGCAGTAGCCACATCCTCTGGAGCATTACAATAATCATATTTCAGGTAGTCAATATCCCAGGAAGCAAATGTTTTGGCATCCTGCTCTTCAAAGTTTAAACTGGCAGTATATCCTGCACACGTTAAGGGAGCAGCATCTGAGTAAATCCCCATCTTCATTCCTTTACTGTGAAGGTACTCGGCTAATGCTTTAATCCCTGAAGGGAATTTTTTAGGATCGGCGATGATGTTATTCTGGTTATCTCTTCCACCCTGCCAGCAATCATCCAGAAATATATATTTATAACCGGCTTTTACCATACCACTCAACACCATTGCATCGGCCATTTCTTTGATATCCTTTTCATTTGGATTAACAGACATAATGTTCCAGCTCATCCAGCCCATTGGTGGCGTTGCTGCCAATTTTACCTGTTGAGCAAAAGTTGATACGGCCATTAAAAGCAGCGCGATTGTTAGTTTAGTTTTCATTTAATGTGTATTGATTTAGAAATAATAATATAAAAGTAATGCTTAGTTTTTTTAAATACTTACTCAGTTCATCAAAGTTAAATCTAACAGCACGAACGTCCTAACAAAGTTAAACTAAGTGAAATCATCTAAATAGATTCATCCGTGCAAACAGCAAACAAAGAAATGTACGCGTAAAACACCTATTATTAATTGATTACAAATAAAAATCAAACCAGAATGGATGTAAAGTCCGAGGTCTTATTAAAAAAAATCTTTCGTTTGCAGGTCCTGTAACATAGGTAAGACTGTCTTCCCAATACCATTGAATAAAATCTTAATCCCCATAACCCTTCCTATAGATCGCTGGTACTTAACCGACAGTACCGTTTTACCATTTAATAAAACAGATGCCAGTTTATGTTCAACTTTAATCATTACCTCAGCACCATTTTCAGGATTAAATGCAAGTGCTCCCAAAAACTGCTCTGAGCCCAACACCCTCACTTCCGAGAATTTGTACTCTGAGAAAGCAACACAACTCTGTCTGTTCAATTTTAACAGATGCCTGTTTTTTTCACCCAAAATAATAATGGTAGTTTCCACACATTGGGTGCCCGGCCTGCTTTGTTCAGCAAATACTTTACAGGAAAAAGAAAAATTATCTCCATTTATGTGTGAAGGCTTAATATTACTAAAACCTACTATAAAAGGTTTATGTGTATCCAATCCAGCAGAGTCAAGCTGTCTCGATGAAACATAAATGTTCTTTGGATCCAGAGATCTTAGTCCGGCAATGGGAAAAGCTCTGGAGGTATCGTTACCAGAATTGGCCACCCACCCCTTGGTCTGCAGGTAAGCTGAAACCGTATCGATTGGCTTATTATGATAGAACAAAGTTGCATACACTACACCAGGATTTCTAAAAAATTTTGTGATCTTTTTTTCACCCATAATGGTAGACTGTGTTGCTTCATCCATAAAATCCACCTTAAATTCCTCTTTTTGATCAAAGGAAACTTTTGAGTCCAATTTAAATACGGCAGTATGTGGTACATTGCCGAAGGGATTTTCACAAACCAGCTTTACATTCCCAGACTCGTCGGTTTTGTTCCAAAAGAATACAAAGGCTATTACTGTCAGCAATAATACCGTACATAAAGTAATAACAGGTCGTGACGGCTTAGTATCCTTATCTTTATTAACTATAGGTTCTTCAATAACGCTTTTTTGCCCAATAGAATTTGAAGTGAAATTCTCGGTCTTTAAAGTTGAATAAACCAGCTCAAATTCCTGCCAGTCCCGATAGCCAATAAATTGCGACAAGGCATCTCTGGTGGCTTTTTGAGGAAAATAACGCACTGGAGTTTTTAACCGCCCAAATATTCTTTTGAGTGTATTCACACTTAAATACACACCTGTTTGTTTACCCAATTGACTGCTTAATCTATTGTAATCTTCCACCCGCCATTCAGTAATGGCTTTGTCTCCCATCTTTTCTATTATTTTCTGGCAGCAAAGATCTAACGCATCAAAAAAAGATTGATCAACTGGCCGTACAGAGTTAGACTCCATTCACAAATATCTCCTTAATAATTAAATGATTATAGGTACAAAACACTGCTTATTGTTTGGATGTTCATTTATATCTTTTTTAGATTTTTTAGAAATAATTTTAGCATCACCATTAGCCCGCTCTTGCTACAAACTTATAAAAGAACCAAGCAATTAGGTATGTATTTTCTGTTAAACATCTATCAGGAATAAAAAAATGCTCAAAAATTGTTTTACTCAGACAAAAAAATGATATTCAAAAAATCCTTACTACTTTTCTTCATATTTATGACCATAGGCCAAAGTAATTTTGCTCAGAAAACATTTGAAATCACGACAAAAAACAATGTCCTTATTTTGGAAACAGATAAAGACAATTCATTGCTTTCAAGTTATATAGGCAAAAAGCTGAAGAATACAGCAGAATATCCCACTATCCAGACTCTTGACAAATACAAACCGGGTTCGGATGATCTCTTTAACAAACGCGAGGCATACATCGCTTCCGGCTCTTTGAACTTGTTAGAACCTGCATTAACAGTAACCCATGCTGATGGCAATAAATCTACAGCGCTTACATTTTCAAGGGTTGAAGAGAAGACCATTGATCAAAACAGAAAATTAACCAGTATTGTACTTAAAGACACCAAATACAATTTTGAGGTTAAGCTCCATTATCTATCTTACTATAAGGAAGATGTAATAGAGCAATGGACAGAGATCATACATCAGGAAAAAAGTAATGTTATTTTAAATAAATATGCTTCAGCAAACCTGACCCTTAATGGAAAGAAATTTTTCCTGAAAAATCATTACAGTGGATGGGGACGTGAAATGCGCTCCGAGGAGCAACAGCTTTTGCATGGAATCAAAACAATAGATTCTAAGCTGGGGACCAGGACTAACCTCATGAATTCCTCATCTTTTATGATTTCTATTGACCAGCCAGCGACAGAAGATATTGGTGAAGTCATCGCAGGTTCGCTGGAATGGACAGGAAATTTCAGGCTCGATTTTGAAACCTTTGATGAATATTACTTACGACTTACTGCCGGAATTAACAACTTTTCCTCTAACTATACACTAAAACCCGGAGAAGAATTTGTAACACCCCGTTTTGTTTATACCTACTCCGCAAATGGAAAAGGGACCGCTAGCAGAAACCTGCAAAACTGGGCAAGAAATTACCAGCTACCGGATGGTAACGGAGCTCGATTAACACTATTGAACAATTGGGAAACTACCTATTTCGATTTCAATGACGAAAAATTGAATCACCTTATCCAGGATACCAAAAAACTTGGTGTAGATGTTTTTTTACTGGATGATGGTTGGTTCGGTAATAAATATCCACGAAACAATGCAAGTGCCGGTTTAGGCGATTGGCAGTTCAATAAACAGAAACTTACCAATGGTATCAGTGCTATAGGTAAACAAGCAACAGCAAATGGTGTAAAATTTGGTATATGGCTAGAACCCGAAATGGTTAACCCTAAAAGCGAGCTCTATGAGAAACATCCCGATTGGATCATCAGACAGCCAGAAAGAAAAGAATACTATATGCGCAATCAACTGGTTCTGGATCTCACTAATTCCAAAGTCCAGGATTTTATATTCAATACTGTAAATGAGACTTTTAAAGAAATACCTGATTTGGCGTTTATCAAATGGGATTGCAATTCACTCATCTATAATGCCAACTCGCCCAGCCTAAAAAATCAGGACCATTTTTATCTTGAGTATGTAAGGGGTTTGAACAGTGTACTTGAACGCATTAGAAAACAATACCCTAAAGTACCAATGATGCTCTGCGCTGGTGGTGGGACAAGAGTAGATTACTCCGCATTAAAATATTTCACGGAATTCTGGCCAAGTGATAACACCAACCCTTTTGACCGCATTTTCATCCAATGGGAGTATTCCTATTATTTCCCTTCAGTAGCTGTGGATAATCATGTTACAGATATGGGCAAACAACCTATTAAATTCAAAACAGATGTAGCCATGATGGGCAAATTAGGCTATGATGTCAAGGTAAACGAACTGGAGGAAAACGAACTCTTTTTCAGCCAAAATGCTGTTGTAACCTACAATGACATTAAGGATATTATATGGCACGGACAACAGTATCGTCTTCAGGATCCCTACGAAAACAAAGTAGCGGCCATATCCTATGTAAATGAGTCGAAAGACACCGCTATAGTTTTCAATTATTATGTTTCAACACTTTATAATGCCAAAAACTCTTTACCAATAAAACTGAAAGGCCTTAATGTGGACAAAACCTACAAGATCGAAGAAATCAACCTTTATCCGGGTACAACATCACCTATTGATCACCAAAGAGTTTATTCAGGAGATTTCCTGATGACAATAGGTATTAATCCGGAAGCTGATGCCAACAGAACCAGTGTGGTCTTAAAAGTTATGGCAACAGGCCGATAATATAATAATGTAACAGTCCATAGATCATACTGAGGAAAATCAGATAAACAATATTTATCCGAAATTTAAAGATCAGTAATACAGACACCGCTACCCATAACAAGGCCATTAAATCTATTTTTGCCAATGATAGACCATGAGGGAATAAAACGTCTTTCCCTAAATAAAGTGTGAGATTTAAAATTACCCCAACCACTGCCGCAGTTACAAAACTGAGCACATCACTGATCACTACGTTACCTCTTGAATGCTCCAAAACAGGTCCACCAACAAAAATAAACAGGAAAGAGGGTAAAAAAGTATAAAACGTAGTAGCAAGAAGCCCGAGAGTACCCATCAATAAAGAGCCATCAAAATGATTAAATCCAGAAATAAAACCGACATAGCAAACCACAATGATTAAAGGTCCAGGGGTAGTCTCAGCAAGTGCAAATCCATCAACCATCTGCGATTTACTCAGCCAGTTAAACTTAGAAACACTAAATTGCGCTACATAGGGCAAAACGGTATAAGATCCACCGATTGTAAAAAGAGCGGTCTGTGTAAAGAACAAAATCAAACCTTTCCAGAAAGAAAAATCACCGCTAAAAAAATAAAACAACAACAATGGCAATACCCAAATCAGAAAAAAAAACAAACTTTGTTTAATCAATAAGCTGGTATTGAAATCCTTTCCAAGTCCGTCCGTGTTCTTATTGATGTAATACCCCTTCTCATTCAACTCTTGCTCAGCTTGCCCTCCAGGCTTTCTATAAACAAGACCAGGCCATAAATACCTGAACAACAAGGCAAAAGTGATGGTACCAACAATGATATAAGGCATAGAAATGTTAAAGAAGAAAATACAGGAAAAGGCAACTGCAGCCAGTAAATAATGTAGAATACCGTGAAGTGCCTTACCGCCCACACTCCAGACCGCATGAAAAATAATGGCCACCACAGCAGGCTTTAAGCCGCTAAAAACAGCATCCATCCAGGTCCGATTTCCGAAAGTCACATAAAGCAGACTGAGTCCCAGCAGAATAAACATCGAAGGCAGAATAAAAAACAAGCCAGCAAGTAGTCCTCCCCGCTTGCCATGAAGCTGCCAGCCAATATAAATCGCCAGTTGTTGCGCCTCGGGCCCCGGTAAAAGCATGCACAAACTGAGTGCATGAAAGAACCTACTGCTACTGATCCATCTCTTTTTTTCAACCAGGAAATCATGCATGATATTGATATGTCCCAGCGTTCCTCCGAAACTGATCCAACCCAATTTAAACCAGAATTTTAAAGCTTCTTTGAAAGTAGGTTCGGATATCGTGTCTTTTTTTTGCATACAAGGATTTCGTGTTCAATAAAGCTTCCATTTTAAACATAGGAATACACATCGAAACAAATGCAGTTATGTTTAAGGGATAGAAAAATGATAAAATCTAAGGCGATTTTCTTTGTGCTAAAGATACAAAAAACTATTATTTATATATTTACCAACTGCCTGAATCAGCACAATAAACAACGAAATTTCAGAACATAAATTGAGTAACCAAGAACAATACCTATCATTATTTAAAGCAACCATTGGGAATTATCATCGCATTTCTGATGAATCCTTTTCCTTACTTGCATCTCTGATTGAGCTACAACAGGTGAATAAAAATGAATTCCTCTTAAAAGAAGGGCAGGTATCCAAAACATTATATTTTATCTGCAAAGGGGCAGTTGTCGCATATTTCACTGACGAACAGGCAAATACCTATCATAAAAACATATTTCTAGAACAGCAATTTGCAGGATCCACTGTTTCCGCACTGCTAAAAACACCTTCTCAATTCACCTTACAGGCTATAGAAGACAGTACAATCATTACCATCAATCATGAAAAATACAAAGCGCTAATTAACCAGCGGGAGGATTTGAAAAATTTCTACATTGCTTATCTCGAAAAGAACTGGGTAATAGATAAAGAACAGCGGGAGATATCGCTGGTGATGGAAACAGCCGGTGTCCGGTATTTAAAAATGCTGGCAAAACATCCCGGTATTGACAAAAGGATTCCATTGCAGCATATCGCATCTCATTTAGGAATTACACCTACACAGTTGAGCAGAATCCGAAAGGAAATAAAAAATAAATAGCCAAATCAACATATGTAAAGTGAAATCGAAAAACATCGATCTAACTTTGGCATATGAATCAACAATTGGTCTCCTTAGTTGCATTTTTAGGCGGTGTCTTTTTAGCCATTCAGGCGGGCTTTAACGCACATCTGGGTGTGCTGCTTAAAAAACCTTTACTGGCAACCATCGCCACATCCTTTAGCAGCCTATTGTTCGCTTCAGCCTTTATTTTAATGATCTCAAGCGAAATTCCCAGCAATAACCTCCTCAAAAAAGTTCCCTGGTACTTATGGTTTACCGGAGGACTTTTCAGTGTGATCGGCATTAGCATGTATTATTACAGCATACCCAAATTAGGGCTATCTAGAATGATTTCATTAGGCTTATGCGGACAACTTATTTTTTCAGCCACCGCTACTCACTTTGGCTGGCTAAATTTACCGATAGAACCGATAACATTAAAGAAGACAATAGGAATCATGGCCATGATGGCTGGTATACTCCTGATCAATTCAAAATAAGTACCATGAATGAACAAGCCTTATTCAACATTAAAAATTTAGTTACGCTTTGGGAAAAAGCAAGCAGCCCGTTTCAGGGATTTTTTACCGAAGAAGCATTTAACCATTGCCGGATTCCAAACTCAGACTGGCCAAATCGTGTTTGGTTAAAACAACAATTAAACGAGCAAAACTTAAACGAAATTCGGGAATTAATCAGCTCCTCTCCTGCGACTTTATCATTTTCGTATTGGGATGATACCGAAAGTACCACATACAAATTAATTGAACAAAACGGATTTGAACAAAAGTCAACACAAATAGGGATGTCACTACTACTCCGCCAACAGTTTGAACAAGAACACCGGTTAACTTTTGAGCGGGTAAGCCAGGTCGGACAAGCAAAAACATGGACAGATTTATATCCCCTATCATTTAAATACCAGATCAGTCCGGAAATACTGATCAGAACACATGAGGAAGTAGCCTATTATACCATTTATCTCGATAAAACCCCGATAGGAACGGCCATCACTTTTACCACTGAAAATGCAATTGGTATACATGGATTAAGCATTATCCCTGAAATGAGAAAAAAAGGATTTGCCGAAGAAGCAATGGCATATATATTAAATAAAGCCATAGACAATCAACAGGCATATGCCTACTTACAGGCTTCAGAATTGGGCAAAAACATCTATCTGAATATGGGCTTTACCATCGATTTTACCATGAAAAACTACATTAAACGGATAACATAGGACTAACCATAAAATTTTATTTCGTTTGTACTGAATGCTTTATTGACTTAGCCTAGCTTTTTATTTGCAGATTTCTATTAACTGTGACATATTGCAATACAATAGATTGCTGATGATAGACGTTACGGTACTTCCAATGATTGATGTGATGCCAAAGCCGGGGACTCCTCTGGTGAAGGTAATGAATGATCGCCTTGCGGTTATGGCAGAAGAGCTTCAAAAACATTTACAACAGGAATTCGCCCATGAAAAAGCATGCGAAGATTTAGTAATCTATATGAGCTATAACAGTAAGTATGCGGTGCGCTGGAAAATCGTCAATGATGTTCCTTCATCTATTCAAAATCATGTTGCAAAGCACTGTGGTAATTTAGGCTATATCCAGTGGAAAGAACTTGATTTATACAGCTATAAAGTAAAGTGCTAGCTAAGTACCCCTTTCTAAACCTCTAATTGGTTAGAAATCAAATATGGCGAAGCTGTTTTTAGTTTTTTACCTTTATACTTTTCAAAATAATAATCAATCCTACCTAAGTTAATACCTGCAAAACCAACCTGATTTATAGTAGTTATACCCCCGATTTGGTTCTGTACATCTTCCGGCTGAGCCATAAATGTATGCGTATGTCCCCCTATTATCAGGTCTATACTTTTGTTATTTTTAGCTAAAATCTGATCAGAGACCTTACTTGTATTGTATTTGTACCCCAAATGAGACAAGCAGATAACTAAATCACACTTCAAGTCATTCTTTAATATATCAGATACTTCACTGGCTTTGCCAATAGGGTCTATATAAAGGGTATCGCCATAATTTTTACCCTCAACCAATCCTTTCAGTTCTACCCCAAGTCCAAAAACTCCGATCTTCAATCCATCCTTTTTAAATATCTTATATGGAAGGGTTGATTTATTCAATATTGTATTGGAGAAATCATAATTGCTACACAGAATAGGGAAATTAGCATGAGGCAACTGCTTATAGAAGCCCTCCATACCATTGTCAAAATCATGGTTACCCATGGTTGCCGCGTCATACCCCATCGCTGTCATCAGCTTAATTTCTAGCTCACCACCAAATTTATTAAAGTAAGGTGTACCCTGAAAAATATCTCCGGCATCAAACAAAAGCACATTTTTCTCTTCAGCTCTTATTCTTTTTATCAGGGCAGATCGTCTTGCCGTACCACCTAAGCCTTCATATTTAGATCCATCAACTGGAAATGGCTCTATCCTGCTGTGAACATCATTAGTGTGTAGAATGGTCAGCTTTGTTACCCCTGGAGCAGCTTCTGCATCAAACGCATTTAAGTTTAGTGCCAAAGCTGCGGCAGCAATGCCGCCGGTTCTAAGAAAGTCTCTCCGGTTAGTTTTTAGTAATTCTTCCATCTAATTTTGGATTAATTGTTTTACCTGCCGCCTCAGTTTCTTTAACATAGTTCATCAGTGCGTCGCGTATTTTGAGGCCTAGAACCTTTTGCGTTGTTGCATTTTTAAAAGCAGGAACATTGTCGCCCCCACCTCCTATATAATCCGAAGTAAGCACCCGATAAGTTTTATTTACATCAAACGCTTTTCCATTTACAAACACTTCTACAGGCTTTTTATCTACAATTTTCATTTGCAAACGCGCAACAGGCTGTCCATTTGTAGTCGCAATATAATTTAGTATTTCTTGCACATCAGCACCTTTCAAGGTAAAAATGATGAGTTGATTTTCAAAAGGCATCAGTTCAAACACGTTAGAAACAGTAACATCGCCCTTAGGAAAATCTACACGTAAGCCTCCTTTTGTAGAAGGCAATGCGAAATCAATATGCTGATCATACTTAAGCGCCTGCGCTAAAACAGCGTCAGAAAAGAAATTGCTCAATAAACTTTCAGGTAAAGTGTCGCTGCTTTTTTTAGACATCTGAGATGCCGAATGGCCTATCACTTTACTCATTTCAGCATCAAGCTGAACCTTATAAGGCAAATAGGTTTTAATAATGGAACTGTCGACTGCAAGTTCCTTATTGACGTTGTATTCTGCACGATTGACCTTCACCAGTTTGTACGCTGATGAGCAGGAAGCTACTAAAAGGAGAACCAATAGTGCTAAATAATTCCGGAATGACTTGATATGATCCATATTTATTTTGACTACAAAAATACGGCAAACATTAGAATATGGTGTAAAAATACGGTGATAATACTGTTAATTAATGAGAAGAGCTGGGTTAAAATAAAGAGGGCTGCATCAAAATTAATGCAGCCCTCTTTATGCGCTTTGTCATCCTGAGCTTGAATAAGCTGTGAAGCTAATTTATTTCAGGATTTCTCAGATTTAACCTACAAATTCTTTGTTATTGCTTCGTCTAAAGGTTTCACTTTTGAACGGAAACGGTGTACAAGCTGACCTTTTTCGTTAATCAGAAACTTTTCGAAGTTCCATTGAATATCACCTGTAAAATCAGGGTTTTCCTGACTGGTTAAGTATTTAAACAAGGGGCTGATGTCATCACCTTTAACACTGCTTTTTTCTGACAACATGAAAGTAACGTTATATTTTCCAGTACAAAATTCTTTAATCTCGCTATTTGTCGCCAATTCCTGGCCACCAAAATTTCCCGCTGGAAAACCTATCAGTACTACATTTTTACCGTATTGCTTCTGTAGTTTTTCAAGATCTTCATACTGTGGTGTAAAACCGCATTTAGAAGCCGTATTTACAATAAGGATCTTTTTACCTTTAAATTTAGAAAGCTTAATTTCCTTACCGTCAATGGTTTTAAACGAAAAATCGTAAACGCTTTTAGCAGGAGGCGTAAAGAAAAGGCTTAACAGGATGAGTAATGTATTCATGGTTTTAAGTTTTTTTGTACTCACGAAGTTAAGCACAAAAAACTGAGATAATTATACTATTTAAGTAAAATATGAGAATATCTATGTCGCTTTTACAGAAACTTATATTGCTTTTATCTCTGGCCATAAAAAAGGGTCCCAGCAGTGTTTACAGCTACAGAATTAATTTAATACCATAAGATTAGCTGATTATTATTAACCAAACGCTATAGCGTTTGGGCTTCACATTCCTTGGGTAAAACGGGTCATTCTTAAATAAATTTATTAGAAAAATGGAATCGGATTTTGAAATTAGGCTTATTTATAGCTTTATTTGCAGAAAAACGTTCTGAATGGCGAAGAATTTACTAATAGTTGAGTCACCTGCGAAAGCGAAAACCATAGAGGGGTATTTGGGCAAAGATTTCCTTGTTAAATCTAGTTACGGTCACATCCGTGACTTAATTAAAGGGGACATGGGGATTGATATCTCTAATAATTTTGCTCAAACCTATGAAGTTCCTTCAGATAAAAAGCAAGTTGTTGCCGAACTAAAGAAACTAGCTAAGCAAGCCGAAATGGTGTGGCTAGCATCCGATGAGGATCGCGAGGGAGAGGCTATTTCATGGCACCTTTATGAAACTTTAGGACTTAAAGAAGCTAAAACAAAACGTATTGTTTTTCATGAGATCACTAAGCCTGCTATATTAAAGGCTATAGAAACGCCACGTACTATTGATTATAACCTTGTTCATGCGCAACAGGCGCGTCGTGTATTGGATAGATTAGTGGGTTTTGAACTTTCTCCTGTCTTATGGAAAAAGATTAAACCATCGCTTTCGGCTGGTCGTGTACAATCTGTTGCTGTTCGTTTAATTGTCGACAGAGAACGAGAAGTAAATAAATTCAATGCTTCAGCAGCATTTAAAATAAGCGCTCAGTTTTCTACCGGAAACGGAAAAGAAATTGTAAGAGCTGAATTACCTCAGCGTTTTGAAAAAGAAGCAGATGCTGAACAGTTTTTAAATGATTGTATCAGCGCCGGTTTCTCTGTTGATAGCTTAGAAACCAGACCCGCTAAACGTAATCCTGCAGCTCCATTTACGACTTCTACCCTACAACAAGAAGCTTCCCGCAAACTGGGTTATTCAGTTTCAAGGACGATGCAAATTGCACAAAGATTGTACGAAAGCGGAAGAATCACCTATATGCGTACCGATTCGGTAAACTTATCGGAAACTGCATTACAGGCGGCTGCAAGTGAAATCAAATCTGCTTATGGCGATAAATATCACCACTTAAGAGTATATAAAACTAAATCTGCAGGTGCACAAGAGGCTCACGAGGCCATCCGCCCTACCTATTTCAATCACCATACGGTACCTGGTGATAGTTCAGAACAACGTTTATATGAGTTGATCTGGAAACGTGCCATCGCTTCTCAAATGAGTGAAGCTTTGTTCGAAAAAACTACAGCGCAGATTGGCATCAGTACCCGTAAAGAGATTTTAATTGCTGAGGGTGAGGTATTAAAGTTTGATGGCTTCTTAAAGGTTTATCTTGAATCCAGTGACGATGAGGATGTTGAAGACTCAGAAGGTAACAGCATGTTACCACCCTTGGTAAGAGGTCAGGAGTTGACTTTAAAAGAGATGAATGCAACGGAACGTTTCTCCAGACCACCTGCAAGATATACTGAGGCTAGTTTGGTTAAGAAACTCGAAGAGCTTGGTATCGGTAGACCATCTACTTATGCGCCGACTATCTCGACCATCCAAAACCGCGGTTACGTGGTTAAAGAAGATCGTGATGGCCGTCAGCGTTCATTTAGTGCTATTGTTTTAAACAATGGTTCAGTTAAAAAGCAAATTAAAACGGAAATAACAGGTGCTGAAAAAGGCAAATTGTTTCCTACAGATATAGGTGAAGTTGTTAATGACTTCCTGGTTGAACACTTTAAAGGAATAGTAGATTTTAACTTTACTGCTAACGTAGAAAAGGAATTTGATGAGATTGCTCAAGGTTTACAGGAATGGACGAAGATGCTTCACTCCTTCTACACACCTTTCCATATTGAGGTTGAAACTACTTTAGAAACTGCCGACAGAGCTAATGGCGAGCGTTTATTAGGTGTTGATCCGGTAAGTGGTAAAAATGTATATGCTAAGGTTGGTAAATTTGGCCCATTGGTTCAGATTGGTCAGAATGATGATGAAGAGAAACCTCGTTATGCGAGTTTGTCTAAGTCGCAATCTGTAGCAACGGTTACTTTGGAAAGTGCATTGGAGCAATTTAAACTACCTTTCCAACTTGAAGATTATGAAGGTAAAGAGGTTTCTGTTGGTGTAGGTCGTTTTGGTCCTTATGTTAAATGGGGTGATGCTTACATTTCAGTTCCTAAAAATGAAGATCCTTTATCTATTGACAGGGATCGTGCAATTGAAATTATTGGCGAGAAAATTACTGCTGATGCTCCGGTTGCTCATTATCAGAATTTACCTGTTACTAAAGGAAAAGGCAGATTCGGTCCGTTTATTAAATGGAACGATTTGTTTATCAATGTTCCTAAGGCATATAACTTTGATCATCTTAAACAATCAGATATTGAAGAGCTGATTGGTAAAAAGATAGAAAAAGAAGCCAATAGGTTTATTCAGCAATGGGCTGAAGAAAAAATTGCGATAGAAAATGGCAGATGGGGACCGTTTATCCGTTTCGGCAAAGACATGCTGAAATTGCGTAAAAATCCGGTAACTAATGATAAATATACTCAGGAAGAATTAGAAGTGATTTCTTTAGATGAGGTTAAAAAATTGATCGTTGAGCAAGTGCCAAATGCTTTTGAGCCTAAAACCAAAAAAGCTGCAGCAAAGAAAACCGGGACTACGGCAAAGAAAACCACAACTAAAGCACCTGCAAAAAAGAAAGCAGTAGCGAAGAAGTAAGCACCACCTCATCCTGAATTTGTCGTGCCGGCGAATTCAGGATGAAGGATTGAATAAGCAGATTGGCATAAATAGAGTATTTTATGAAGAAAGACCTTCCTGAAAATATAGTTGAAGATGTTGCAATGGCCGTTGTGCTGATTAATGAAAGTCCAGAGCTGAAGAACTGGACTGTTTACTTCATTAATCTTAAAGATGAGCCGTTGGACAATGTGCTCATCAGCTCTAAAGGTTACGGAGAAAAAGATGGAAAACTGGTAAAAACATCAGTGCTAAGACATTTTTTGGGAAACATTGAAGCTAAGTCTTTCACAACTGTTGAAGCTATTGATACTGAAGTATTTGGCTTGACTAACGAATACTGGTTAAGCTATTATATAAATGATGTTATCTATGATAAGAAGTTTATTTTTCTTCCGGAAAGCATTGTTGATGAGAATTTAATTCGCGTTCCCCTGGTTAATATGCCGGGTGTAATGATTAAATAGCCGCTACCCAAAAGAGGTTTTTTCAGATTTTCTTCTGTTGATAATAATTATTTTCGTTTCCGGTGATTTTTGTTGATTTTCGTAAACATCTTATTACGAAAAATCTGTGTTATGGAATCTCCCCGCTCTTCCTTTATCCAAAGGAATAAAAAACCCTTAATCATTGGTTCTGTTGTTGTTGTGCTGCTTGGCATTGCATCAATTTTCTTCTTCAAAAAAGAAAAGCCTAAAGACTACAATCAAAAATATGCTAAATACATTGAGGCTTACACCTCTGGTACGATCTCCAAAAAGAGTTTTATCAGAGTGCATTTGGCTAGTGAAGTAAAGACAATGAGTGATGTTGGTGTAGCCGACAGCAGAGATTTGTTCAGCTTCTCTCCTTCTGTAAAAGGAAAAGCATTCTGGATCGACGCGCAAACTGTTGAATTTAGACCCGATGAACCTTTAAAATCAGGTGAAACCTATGAAGCTAACTTCGACTTAAGCAAAGTTACGGAAACAGAAAAAGACCTGGAAGAATTTGAATTCGGTTTTAGGGTTATTAAACCTGGAATGAGCCTTAGTCAGGACGGTTTGGTGTCTCAAAACAACACCTCGCTTGATTACATGAAGCTTAAGGGCGAGATTACTACTTCAGATCAGGAAGATCCAAAGGCAATTGAAAAAGCATTGGCCATTGACTTCCCTCAAAATTTAAAAGTAAAATGGCTGCACAATCCAGAAAAAAACACTTCTGCATTTACAATTGATAGCATTAAAAAGACTGCTCAGGATGCTAAACTGACCTTAAACTGGTCTGGCCAGGCCATAGATGCGGACAGCAAAGGCGAAGAAACCCTTGCTGTTCCTGCAAAAGGCGTATTTAAAATATTAAATATGAAAGCAGTTCAGGATCTTGAAGATTATGCTTTAATACAACTATCTGAACCGGTTGGTGTAGCTCAGGATTTAGCCGGCCTAATCTCATTAAGTGGTTTATCAGATTTAAGGTTTACTATTGATGCCAGTCAGGTAAAGGTTTATTCTGCCCTGACTTTGGAGGGTAATTATACATTTACTGTAAATTCCGGTATTGAAAACATCAATGGTAAAAAACTTGGCGCGGGAAAAACTGCCAATATCGTGTTTGAGAATAAACTACCATCAGTAATTATTGCGGGCAGTGGCACCATACTTCCAAACTCAGGAAAACTGGTATTGCCTTTTGAAGCAACCAATTTAAAGGCGGTTGATGTTACGGTCATCAAAATTTACGAGAACAACATCCCTCAGTTTTTCCAAACCAATAGCTACAAAGACGGAAGTGAAATTCGTCGTGTTGGTAAGCCTGTGGTGCAAAAAATGATTCGTTTAGACGAGGATAAGGCACTTAATCTGCATAAAAAGAACCGTTTCACCTTAGATCTGGACAAGCTGATTAAAACTGAACCTGGCGCAATGTACCGCATAACCATCGGTTTCAGAAACGAATACAATGTATTTAAATGCGCTGAAGTAAGCAACGAAGATGGTAGTTCTGATGAAGATAATTATCGTGGTTATGGCGAAAAGATTGATGAGGACGATGAGTTTTGGGAGCGTTACAATAGTTACTATCCAAACAATTACAGATGGGAAGACCGGGATAATCCTTGTACCCCATCCTATTATACCAACGATAAATGGGCCAGTAGAAATGTAATGGCTTCGAACATTGGTATTATCGCCAAACGCGGTAATGACAACAGTATGCTTATTGTAACTACCAATTTGCTTTCTGCTGAACCGATGAGCGGGGTTACTTTGGAGCTATTGGATTACCAGCGTCAGATCATCCATACGGTTAAAACCGATGGTGATGGTATGGCTACATTTGACCTGAAAAGAAAGCCTTTCTTATTGATTGCCAAAAATGGCGATGAGCGAGGTTACCTGAAAATGGATGATGGCAGCTCCCTTCCGTTGAGTCGTTTTGATGTTGGTGGCGATGTCGTCCAGAATGGTTTGAAGGGTTATATTTATGGAGAACGCGGTGTTTGGCGTCCGGGTGATTCTATATTTGTATCCTTTATCCTAGAGGATAAATTAAAAAAACTTCCTGGTGGATACCCAGTCACATTCGAATTATATAACCCTCAGGGACAATTAATTAAAAGGATCATCAGCGGTAAACCATTAAATGGCTTCTACGCCTTTAAAACAAGTACAGAAAATACTGCTCCTACCGGAAACTGGCTTGCTAAGGTAAAAGCAGGCGGCGCTGTATTCAGCAAAACCATTAAAGTTGAAACCGTTATGCCTAACAGGCTCAAGATAAATTTCAATATCGGTAATGCTACTTATTTAGGAGTTGGCGGCGCATCATCGGCTACACTTTCTGCAAACTGGCTATTTGGTTCTGTAGGCAAAAACCTCAAAGCTAAAGTTGATGTGAACCTGAATACCATGAAAACTACATTTAAAGGTTTTGATGAATATACATTTGACAATCCTACAGTGGTATTCCAGTCACAGGTTAAAACAATATTTGAAGGCACTTTAAATGAAAATGGAACTGCTGTAGTAAACACCGGTTTAAATGAAAACAATACTGCTCCTGGCATGCTTAAGGCAAACTTTACCACTAAAGTATTTGAAGCCGGAGGTAATTTCAGCATCGACAATTTTAGTATCCCCTATCATGTTTACAACAACTATTACGGTATTAAAACACCTGATGGTGATAAACTAAGCGGAATGCTGGTAACTGGTCAGGATCATAAAATTAATATTGTTAACGTAGATAGGAACGGGAAACTTGTACGTGGTGGCAAAACTGTAGAGGTTGAATTGTACAAAGTACAATGGCGTTGGTGGTGGGATCAGGATGACCAGAACTCCTACGCAAACTTCACTCAAAACTCTTATAACAAACTCGTTAAAAAAGAAAACATCACCTTATCAGACGGTAAAGGAAGCTGGAATTTAAGAATAGATGAGCCGGAATGGGGGCGTTATTTGATTCTAGTTCGTGATGTAAACGGCGGACACGTCACCGGTAAATCTGTATATATAGACTGGCCGGGATGGGCTCAGCGTGAACAGGCAAATAACCCTACCGAAGCTTCAATGCTATCTTTTACAGCCAATAAAACCAAGTTTAATGTTGGCGAAGATGTGGTATTAACCATCCCATCAGGTAAAGGTGGCAGAGCCTTAATCTCTATAGAAAACGGCAGCAGGGTATTAAAAACCTTCTGGACGGAAACCAAACCTGGACAGACTCAGTTTACTTTTAAAGCCGAAAAAAACATGGCTCCTAACGTTTTTGCCGTTGTTACTTTGCTTCAGCCACATGCACAAACGGTAAATGACCTGCCAATAAGGATGTATGGCGCAATCCCATTGCTGATTGAAGACCCGGAAACGATATTGAAACCGGTGATTAAAATGGCCGACAAGATTAAGCCCGAAACTGAAAACAGCATCACAGTCGCCGAGCAAAATGGTAAGGCCATGACTTATACAATTGCAATTGTAGATGAAGGCTTACTTGACTTAACAAGGTTTAAAACGCCTGATCCTCATAGTGCATTTTATGCTCGTGAAGGTTTGGGTGTTAAAACCTGGGACTTGTTTGATTACGTACTTGGCGCTTGGGGTGGCAATCTGGAACGTATTTTAAACATAGGTGGTGATGGAAGCATCAACAAGAATTTAAATCCTGCCAAGGCCAACAGGTTCGTGCCGGTGGTTAAATATTTAGGCCCTTTTGCATTAGGTAAAGGCGAAAGCAAAACACATAAGTTTAAGCTTCCACAATATATTGGCGCGGTACGGGCAATGGTTGTTGCGGGTCAGGATGGCGCTTATGGTTTTACAGAAAAATCAGTACAGGTTAAAAAGCCATTAATGTTACTGGCTACTTTGCCTCGTGTTATTGGTCCGGGTGAAAGCTTTACCTTACCTGCAACAGTATTTGCGACAGAAAACAACCTTAAAAACGTTACTGTACAATTACAGGCACAGAATTTACAGGTAGTTGGCAACAAAACACAGCAGCTTGGGTTTAAACAACCAGGCGAGCAGATGGCATATTTTGAAATAAAAGCTCCTGAAATTACAGGTATTGCCAAGGTTAAGATCATCGCTCAAAGTGGTGCTGAGAAAGCCGTTTATGATGTAGAGATGGACATCCGCAATCCTAATCCATTTGTTACCAATGTAGTATCGGCGGTTGTAGAGCCGGGGGCCAACTGGTCGTTAAATTATGCTCCAATTGGTATGGCGGGTACAAATTCGGGGGCAGTAGAACTTTCATCTATACCTCCTATCAACCTTAAAAAGCGCCTGAGTTATTTGATGCAATATCCGCACGGTTGTGTTGAGCAAACTACATCGGGCGTGTTCCCTCAGTTGTTCCTTAATAAATTGACTGCTTTAAATGAACAGCAAAAAGCAATTACAGAGAGAAATATAAAAGCAGGTATCAATAGGTTAAAAGGATTCCAGACAACAGATGGCGGCTTAAGCTACTGGCCAGGAGAAGGTTCGTCTGACGAGTGGGGAACTAATTATGCGACACATTTCTTGGTGGAATCGCAAAATGCAGGATATACACTCCCGGTTGGAATGATCGATGAGCTGGTTCGCTATTTAAAAGCGAAGGCCAATAACTGGGCGCCAAACAGTAGCAATTTTTATGGTGGCGATCTTTCCCAATCATACAGACTATATGTACTTGCATTGGCTAAGCGACCGGAAATGGCTGCCATGAACAGATTAAGGGCCTTTGAGTATCTTTCTGTTAGTGCTAAATGGCGTTTGGCTGCTGCATATAAACTTGCCGGACAAGCAGATGCTGCAAACAAGTTAATCCAAAATTTACCTACTGAAATACAACCATATAATCAACTAGGCGGCACTTATGGTACTGAATTAAGAGATGAGGCCATGATATTGGAAACCCTAACGTTATTGGGTCGTAAAGGAACGGCAGCCCAATTATTACAGTCGGTAGCGGCCAGACTAGGTAAGGATGATTGGTACAGCACACAAACTACGGCTTATAGTTTATTGGCCATCGCTAAGTTCTGTGGTGTAAATTCATCGTCAAATAACCTTAAATACAATTATACCATTGATGGTAAAAAAGGCAATGTAAATTCGAATCAGTACATTGTTAGTACTCCATTAGCATTTAAAGGCAATGTTACTGTGACCAATACCAGCGACAGGGTGCTATTTGCCCGATTGATTTTACAGGGTCAACCTTCGGCAGGACAAAATAATTTCCAACCGAACAACCCTGATGTGTTGGACATGAGCATCAGCTATAAATTATTGAATGGCAAAGTAATTGACCCTACAACATTGAAACAAGGCACCGATTTTTACGCTGAAGTTGTGGTAAAAAATCCGGGTAAAAATGGATACTATGAGCAAATGGCACTTACACAGATTTTCCCATCGGGATGGGAAATCATTAATACCCGTATAAATGACAATGAAAGCATCATAGCTTCTTCGCCTTATACCTACAGAGATATCAGAGATGACCGCGTATTCACTTATTTTAATATGAGAGAGAATGAAACGGTTACTTACAAAGTGCTGTTAAATGCATCTTATATTGGCAGGTATTATTTATCGGCTGTGCAGTGCGAAGCCATGTACAATAACAACATAAGTGCAACAGAAGGAGGAAAATGGGTTCAGGTTATAAAGTAAAATGCTTAAAAGACAAAAAGCTGTTCTAATTTCTGATCTTCTTTGCCTGATATTGCTGTTATGGTTTTGCTTTGCATTGCCATCAAAGCTATTCACCAGCCCTACTTCGTATGTTGTAGAGGCTTCAAATGGCGATTTACTGAGCGCCGCCATTGCTAAAGATGGGCAATGGCGGTTCCCGGTAGCAGATACAATACCTGAGAAATTTGCACAGTGCCTTGTTGCATTTGAAGATAAACGATTTTATCAACATCCAGGCGTTGATCTGGTTGCCATGGCCAGGGCCATGCGTCAAAACTTTAAAGCCAAAAGCGTGGTGAGTGGCGGAAGTACCATCAGTATGCAGGTAATCAGGCTTTCGAGACGTGAAAGTAGAACGGTGTGGCAGAAGCTGATAGAGGTTCTTCTTGCATTAAGACTTGAGGCCGGTTATTCGAAAAAGGAGATCATAAAACTCTATGCCGGTAATGCTCCTTTTGGAAGCAATGTAGTCGGTCTGGATGCTGCCGCCTGGAGGTACTTTGGTCGCAGCGCCGAAAGCTTGTCATGGGGTGAAATGGCGACGTTGGCCGTTCTTCCAAACAGTCCTTCATTGGTGCATCCTGGCAAGAACTCTCCGAAACTGATAAAGAAGAGGAACGATTTACTGGATAAATTGGCTGTATTAAGGGTGATAGACCAATCTACGGCCAATCTATCAAAACTAGAGCCCATTCCGGGCAAGCCACAACAGCTTCCTCAAAATGCTCCGCATTTATTAAACAGGTTTAAAACTGAGCGATCTGCTTTAAAAACAGAATCTACTAGGATCACTTCTACACTTGATTACGATCTGCAATTGCGGGTAAACACTTTGCTTAAGCGTTACAATAACCGGTACAGGGCAAACGACATCAATAACATTGCAGCCTTAGTATTAGATGTTAAAAAAGGGACTGTACTCAGTTATGTCGGCAATATCTATCAACCGGAAAATACGGAATTGGAAAGTCATGTGGATATGATTAAGGCGCAAAGAAGCCCGGGAAGTACTTTGAAGCCTATTCTGTATGCAAGTATGCTGAATGATGGTTTTATCCTGCCCAAAACATTGATAGCCGATGTACCCACTCAAATAGGCGGCTACTCGCCTCAAAATTACGACATGGGGTACGATGGTGCAATACAGGCAGATAAAGCCCTTAGCCGCTCTCTAAATATCCCTGCGGTTAAAATGCTGCAGAGCTACAAGTACCAGCGGTTTTACGATAGGCTGAAACAACTTGGCTTTACTTCCCTAAACAAGCCGGCAGATCATTATGGCCTTTCGCTTATTCTTGGTGGCAGTGAGGTAACCATGTGGGATCTGGCAAGAACTTATATGGGTATGGCGAGAACACTAAACCATTTTAACGATTACAAAGGCCGGTATAATCCGCATGATTATGATGAACCGCTCTATGTGAATGAGCAGCGCGACAAGCGTTTTGATCAGTTTGAAACGGAAGTAAACTCGGTCATAGATCATGGTGCTATCTGGAATGCTTTTAATGCTATGGAAGAACTGATGCGCCCGGGTGAGGAAGGTTTGTGGGAACAGTTTTCTTCTTCGCAGCGACTGGCATGGAAAACGGGTACAAGTTTCGGTTTTAGAGATGCCTGGGCAATTGGACTTAACCCTAACTATGTAGTTTGCGTCTGGGTTGGCAATGCCGATGGCGAAGGCAGACCCGGTTTAACCGGAATTGATGCTGCCGCCCCTGTTATGTTTGATATTTTCAAGCTATTACCTACGGTTAAGTGGTTTAAAACTCCCGAAAGCAAACTAAAAAAGCTTGTAGTTTGTAAAGAAAGTGGTTATAAAGCAGGCGAATATTGTAATGACAAGGTCGTACAGCTGGTTTCACCGGCAGGAGAAAAAACGGGTCTTTGCCCCTATCATAAAATGATCCATTTGGATAGAACCGGAACATATAGGGTCACTGATGAGTGTGAGGCCCCGTCAGAAATGGTGCATAAATCGTGGTTTATCTTACCTCCATCCTTGGAATATTATTATAAGATCAAAAATAGTGACTATAAAGAATTACCCCCATTTAAACCCGGTTGTGGTGATGCAGGTGGCAATTCTGTAATGGAAATGATCTATCCAAGAAACTATGCTACAGTATATATCCCGATAGAGCTTGATGGCACCAGAGGTAAGATTGTGCTAAATGCTACCCACAGAAATGCAAGTGCGAAGATTTACTGGCATATCGACAATGAGTATGTTGCTACTACTAAAAACTACCATCAGCTGGCTGTTAGTCCGCCACCTGGCAAGCACGTTTTAACACTTGTTGATGAGCAAGGCGAAAGACTGGTACAGACTTTTACGGTATTGGAAAAGGAAAAGAATTAGTTTCTCTTTTTTAGGAATCTCTTTTTATCAGCTTACGTTCTATGCCTCCGATGGTAATCAAATATTGTGCAATCATGTAAGTGGCCATAACCAATAATCCCGCAAGGTCAAACCCCTTAACAAACTTATTGTAAGCAAGTATTGAATCAGAAATAAGGAAAAACATTGCACCAAAAAGAATAAGATCAAAGCTGATTTTATTTACCCTCATGTTTCTAAATGCTGCCATCATCATCATTAAACTGATGATAAAGGTGTAGATCATTACAGGGAGTTTCATCGCGCCAAGATCCTGCCGGATGTAAACATAATAACCAATACTAAACACTGTACATATCGCTATGGCTATCCTTGCTCCTTTTTTATCGAGTTCGGGTGCCGACTGAAAATCAAGGTAAAATGCACGGATATAAAAGATATGGCAAAGCAAAAAAGCAATTAACCCGTACATAAAGTACGATTCGTTTTTCCATACCAGCATGAGCAATACATCACCGGCAAGGCCAAAAATTAAACCCGTAAACAATCGTTTATGAAAACGCCCCTTTAGTTTTGTGCTTACTGCGAACATGATCAGCAAGGATATTACGATAAGTGGTTTTGTAATATACCTTAACCTTTCAAGCTGATAATACTCTGCTACCAGTTGAAGGATGAAAATCAGGGCAAACAGGAGGTTAAACTTCAGGTATTTCTTGAGCATGTGAATTCGGTTTGTTTAGATTAAAAAACCAGACCAGTGAAACGATCTGTAAGCCTGCAAATATAGCCTGATATTCTACAGGGAATTTTAGCAGCAAAACTATCAAAATACCTAATATGAGGCGGAAATATTCGAAATAAATCAGCCATTTCTTTTCTTCGAGCACTGCACCACAGGTTAAGAGTGTTAATATCGAAAAGGCGGAGCCACAGATTAATGGCGCAGTTGGTAGTGTTGCATATAAAAACAGCATTGTTGATCCTGTACCCAGACTCACCAGAAATTGTAAAAGAACATATCCGGAAAATTTCTGATGAAATTGAGGATTGTATTTTGCGTAACTGGCAGGGTCTATATCTTTGGCTGGTTTAAATCCTCCTAAATGTGCCGGGAACCACCCGGGTGGTTTAATAAATACGTTTATTTTATCATTCCATTTAGGGCTTTGTTTTGCAGTATTCCATAATTCAACCCAGTAATGTACGTTTGCCCAAATAGGATTCCAGCTGGCCAATGGGGTTGTTATACCATAATATACTTCATCTTCTTCTTTTTGAAAAGTACCAAATATTTTATCCCAGATAATTAATGTACCCGCATGATTTTTGTCAATATATTTCGGATTAGAGCCATGATGCACGCGATGGTGCGACGGTGTGTTTAATATCCACTCTAACGGCCCCATGCTTTTGATTGCTCTGGTATGAATCCAAAACTGATATAAAGTATTGAAAGTGCTTAATGTAAGAAACATAAGCGGATCGAAACCGATAAGCGCAAGCGGAAGATAGAATACCCAGGAAAACCAGCCCTGAAACCAGGATTGCCTTAATGCAACGGTAAGGTTATACTCCTCCGATTGATGGTGAACAATGTGGGCGGCCCAAAGTGCGTTTACCTGATGGCTCATTCGATGAAACCAATAGTAGAAAAAGTCGACACCTATAAAAAGTATAATCCAGGTCCAGATGCTTTGTGGGAGATCGAACAATCGCCAATGCTCGAAAATATACATGTAGCCAAAAAACAAGGCCGTTTTCATGAAAATACCTGTTACTTGTTGACCAATACCCTGACTAAGGTTAGCAATGGAATCGTTTAACCTGTAATAGTTTAGTTTTTTATAGAAAGTATAGGCAAGCTCTATCGCAATCAGGATAAAGAATATTGGAATTGATAAGGCGATATAATCCACTTTCATTCTACTAATCTAACAAATTAGCAAACAAAGTTTTGAATAAAATTTGCCTGCGGATCAAAGTCTTTAAAAATTTTTTGGGTCCTGAAAATACTTCGGCTTTTCAACCGGATGAATAGGACGCTCATTCGGCCCCGGTCGAACGAAGTCCGTTTAAATAGAATGCTAAAGACGATTATATTTCAAGTAGAAATTAGGATCTGATTTGGGTCCAAAACTATAGCAATGAGATTTTAGGTAAGTAGCAGAACCAATTTAATTAGAACATCAATCGGATTCTGGTAATTGGAAGCATCCAATAAGAAAACTATTTTAAATAAAAAAGCAGCAATAGATGACGCATATCACCACTGCTGCTCTAGTATATTAAAATAGAATCAGTAACT